>Ga0207653_10000200_pt1 | contig 40543 bp, 37 predicted proteins | sample KBSK5251metaG_FD_184341 | JGI IMG/M metagenome (GOLD analysis project Ga0207653, IMG submission 184341) | Corn, switchgrass and miscanthus rhizosphere microbial communities from Kellogg Biological Station, Michigan, USA - KBS K5-25-1 metaG... | ecosystem: Host-associated > Plants > Roots >...
TACTAATTGCCCGTGTGGCTTGATCTCTCCGCTGTCCAAAACTCGGAGTGATTGCCCACCACCACGAAAGCACGCACTCGTCTTTTACTTTGCTGGCGACTAGCGCGACAGGGCCACACCCGTTCCCATCCCGAACACGGTCGTTAAGCCTGTCAGCGTCGATGGTACTGCCCCTGCGAGGGGGTGGGAGAGTAGACCGCCGCCAGCGTCTCATTCAAAGCCCGCTCCAATGCACCGGAGCGGGCTTTTGATTTTCCCGTTCGTTGCATCCCGCGCCGCACCACTTAACGACACCTCCCGTCCCACCGTATCACTGTCATGCGTCGCGCGGCCGCCGCCTTGTGCTTCCTCTTCCTTATCCTCCCCGGCTTCCTGCACGGCCAGGTCGGCGCCACCACCGACATCCTGACCGGCACCGTGACCGACGAGAACGGCGCCCCCCTCGCCGGCGCGATCGTCGAAGCGCAGTCCCTCGAAACCCAGATCACCCGCCGAACCAACACCGACGGGCGCGGGCGCTACACCATCCTGTTTCCAGACGGCGGCGGTCAGTACCAGATGACCGCGCGCTACCTCGGCCGGCAGCCGCAGCAGACGACGCTGCAGCGCTACGCCGACGAAGACCGCTTCACCTGGAATCCGCAGCTGCCACCCCTCGCCATCACCCTCGCCCCCGTCACCGTGCATCCGCCGCCGCGCGCCGTACGCGCGCCCGACGTCCCCACACCCGGCTCGACGGAACGCGCCCTCAGTCCGGAGCTCGTGGGCCGGCTGCCGCTCGAGGACAACGATCTCAATCTGCTCGCCACCCTCGTGCCGGGCGTCCTCGGCATCGGCGCGACGGACTCGACGGGCGCGGCGTTCTCGGTCGCGGGACTCCGCTCGGACGCCAACGCCGTCACGCTCGACGGCCTGAACATCGGGACGAGCTCGCTGCCGCAGGAAGGGCTGCGCACGACGCGCATCGCGACGAGCACGTACGACGTCTCGCGCGGCTCATTCAGCGGCGGGCTCGTTGCCGCGACGACGCGCGGCGGCGCGAACATCGTTCAGGGATCGTCGGCGTACGCGCTGCGCGATCAGTCGCTCGCGGTGAACCCAGATGAGAGCTCCCCGTTTACGCAGGGCTATACGCAAAATCAGCTCAGCGGCGGGCTGGGCGGGCCGATCGTGCGTGACCGCCTGTTCATCTACGCCTCGGGACAAGTGCGGCTGCGCGCCGACGCGCAAATGTCGCTGCTCGATGCCACGCCGACCGACCTCGAACGCCTCGGCGTGCGGCCGGACTCGGTCACGCGCTTCCTCACGGCGCTGCAGGGCCTGGGCCTCTCGCCCACCAGCGTGGAGCCCACCGATACGCGCGCGACGGACAACCTCACGTCACTGCTGCGCCTCGATTACATCGTCAGTAACTCCCACACACTCACGCTGCGCGGCGACTGGCGCTGGGGCAGCCAGGATCCGAGCCGCATTCAACCGCTCTCGCTGCCGCAGGTCGGAGGCTCGACGAACAACTCGGGCGGCGGCGTCATGGCGACGCTGACGTCGCGCTTCGGCATGCACGTCATCAACGAGGCCAAGATCTACCCGACCGTGAGTCACCAGGACGGCGAGCCGTTCACGGCGCTGCCATCGGGTCGGGTGTTGCTCGCGTCGGATCTCTCGGGCACCGCGGCGCCCGGCCTCGGTGTCGGCACACTGGTGTTCGGCGGGAACGCGAGTCTCCCGACCGGCTCCAGGAGCTCGGGGCTCGAGGCGTCGGACGAGGTCTCGTTCCTGCCCGGATCGGGGTCCCACCGGCTCAAGCTGGGCGTCACGGCGCAAACCACCCAGTCCACAACTCAGCCGGCCGCGAATCGCCTCGGCACCTTCACCTATAACTCGCTCGCAGATCTGGAATCGAATCAACCCGCGTCGTTCAGCCGCACGCTGGTCGTCGCGCCGCGCGCCGCGCGCAGCCAGGACTATGCGGCGTACGCGGCCGACGTGTGGCGTGCGTCGCCGGCGCTCCAGCTCACCTACGGCCTGCGCGTCGAAGGCTCTCGGCTTGGCAATCCGCCGCCGCTGAATGCCGACATCCTGGCGCAGTTCGGGCACAACACGTCCCAGCTGCCGCATGAGTGGCACCTCAGCCCGCGTGCCGGTTTTACATGGACGATCGGTGGTATGCGCGCCGACACGGGCGCCGCTGGACGGCCGGCGCGCGGCGGGTTCGGCGGCCCTGGCATTGGCTCACAACCGGCGCTCATCATCCGCGGCGGCGCCGGCGAGTTCCGCAGCCCGATCCCCGGCGGTCTGGTCGCGTCGGCGCAAGGCGCGACCGGCCTGGCCGGATCCGCCACGGAGCTCGTGTGCATCGGCGGTGGCGTGCCCGTGCCCGATTGGTCGGCGTATGTCACCGACACCACCGCGATTCCCGACAACTGCGCCTCCGGTGGGCCACCGTTCGCGCCCCAGATTCGACCGGTGGTGCTGTTCGGCGACAACTACCAGGCGCCGCGCGCGTGGCGCGCGACGCTCGGCGTGCAGCGCAATTTGACGCGCATCCTGCATCTCTCCGTCGACGCCGGGTACACGCGTGGCGTGCATCAATACGGTTTCACCGATCTCAATCTTGTGGCGACGCCGCGGTTCGTTCTCGGCAACGAGAACAACCGCCCGGTCTACGTTGCACCCTCAGCCATCGTGCCGGCGACCGGCGCCGTGTCGCTGGCCGCCTCGCGGCGCGACACGGTGTTCGGGCAGGTGCTGGAAGTCGGCTCGGAGCTGGGAAGCGAAGCGAAGCAGCTCACGGTATCAGTGGGCGGTGTGACACGCCGCGGCGTCGTCCTGCAGGCATCGTATACGTGGAGTCGATCACGCGATGAGCTGTCGGCCTCGCGGTTCGGCGCGTCGGGCTTCGCCGCGGCCACCACCGCGGGGGATCCCAACGTGCACGAATGGGCGCCGAGTGACTTCGATCGCCGCCACGCGCTGCTGGGCGTCGTGACGTATCCGTTCGGCACGTCGCTCGAAATCACGGGAATCGGCCGCCTGACGTCTGGTGCGCCGTTCACGCCGCTCGTCGGCGGCGACATCAACGGCGACGGAGCCCGTAACGACCGCGCGTTCGTGTTCGACCCGTCGGGTTCCACCCCGGAGTCGGCGGCCATGGCCCGGCTGCTCGCGGCGGCGGATCCACGCGTCGCCGACTGCCTGCGCGAGCAAATCGGCACAGTCGCGGCGCGCAACAGCTGCCGCGGCCCGTGGCAAGCCACGTTCGATCTGCAAGTCAATTACCGGCCGTCGATCCTCCACCTGCAGCGGCGTCTCACGGTATCGGTGTCGACCATCAACCTGTTGCGCGGCGTCGACGAGCTGCTGCACGGTGTGAACGGCGCGCACGGCTGGGGTCTGACGCTGCAACCAGATCCGACCCTGGCCTATGTCACAGGCTTCGACTCGACGGCGCGACAGTTTCTCTACGCCATCAACGAGCGCTTCGGCGCGACTGGACGTGGCGCCAACGCGTTCCGCGCGCCCTTCCAAATTGGCATCCAGGCACACCTGACGATCGGACCCGATCGGCAACAGGCGGCGCTCGATGCCATGCGGGGCTTCGGCGGCGGCAGGGGAGGGGGAGGGGGAGGGGGCGGGCGAGGCGGATTTGGCGGAGCGGGGTTCGTGGGCCGAGGCCCCGGTATGGGCGCGCGCCTGGATTCCATCCTGCCGAACCCCCCGGCGCAGGTGCTCGCGCTGCGCGATTCGATATCGCTCACGGCCGAGCAGGTCACAACCCTCGAGGCGGCGCGCGACTCACTCTCGAAGGAGCTGGGGGTGATCGCGGATTCGATCCGCAGCGCTGCCGCTGCGCTGGGCGGGTCCGGTCATCGCGCCGCGACGATCACCCGCGTGCGTGCCGAGTTCGGGCTCGCCCGCGAGGCGGTGACGCGCGCCTTGGATGCGGTCCGCGCCGCGTTGACGTCCGACCAATGGAACCGGCTGCCCGAGGCGGTTCGTAATCCGCGTTAGGCGGGTTCGGCCTCGTCGTCATCGAGCGACGTCACGAGCCGGTTCAGCGTCGCTCGCAGCCGCTCGAAATCCACCGGCTTCGGAAGGAACTCCGCGGCGCCGAGCGCCAGAACCCGCTTGCTCATCTCGGGATCCTTCAGGCCGCTGATCGCGATGACGGGAATCGCCTGCGTCTTGCTCGAGGTGCGCAGGCGCTTGAGGGTGTCGAGGCCCGTGCCACCGGGCATCTGGATATCGAGGAGCACGGCATCGGGCGCGCTGCGCTGCGCCACCATGAACGCCTGCATCGCGTCCATCGCGGTCAGGATCTGAAAGCCCGCGCCGCGCAGCTGGGCGCCGAGGGTCTCGAGCGTCACGCGATCGTCATCCGCGATGAGAATTTTCTTGCCCTTCATCGGGAAGGAATGTACTTCACCGCACGGTGACCGGAATCGGCGGGGCGAATCCCACGTAGTACCCGGCCCAATTGGTGGTGCGGCGTCCGACGAGCAAGCTGGGCAGCGCCAGCACGGTCGTCACGAGGAGCGAATCATTTTCCATATCGATCAGCCCGAGCCAGTGCTCGAGCTGGCGGGGCGGCGTCGGGATGTCCGAAGCGATCAGCAGCCAGTATCCGCGCTCGTCGGCGGTCGGGCGCGTCGCTGCGGCCTCTGCCAGCTGGAAAACGGAGTCGGGCGCGCTCGCGTCGGCTGGGACCGGTTTCGCTCCCCGGGCAAATTCTCGCACGCACGATCGCGTGTAGGGATCACGGTCGTCAGCGCCATGGTCCCGGATCGTCAACGCACAGCCATGCATGGAGTGTGGCCCGGGTTCCAGGGGGGAATCGGAGCCCCAGCGCGGGTGTATCTGCTCGATCCCCGCGTCCGTGACCCGCAATACGATGATGTGTGCCGCCGCGGTGATCTTGAACCGCATCCAATGTGCCGATGCCGAGTCGATACCGGGACCGAAGCCCTCGCCAAGACCGATGCGATTTTGGGGCGTGAGGAGCACGACGGGCGGCGGCGGGAGCGCGAGCGCGCAGCCCGCGAGGGTCACCGCCGTCAACAGGACACGAACGCGAGCCATCGAACGTCACGCTAGGGATAATCCCTCGGGGCCCCGAATGCCGCGTAGTACGCCGCCCAATGGTTGGTACGCGAACCAATGAGCGGCTTGGGGATTCCCTGAACGAGTGCCACGAGTGACGTGTCCGCGAGACGGGCTCCTTTGAGTCGCTGCAGGATTTCGTCAGGGAGTGTCGGTGCATCGGATACGATGAGCAACCAATACCCAGCGGCATCGGCCGGTGCGCCGCCCTGGATGAGCTGGTTAATGCGATACTCCACCGGCGCGCCCACGCACGACTCTCGGGCATCGGGGCGAATCGTGCACGGCTTGCTGCTGACGGTTCGCATCGAGCTGTCGGCTTTCGGCACGGCACCGCCCCGAAAGTAATGCGTGCCGGGTTTGGATTTCGGGCTACCGGACAGCGGCGCTATCACCTGGACCCCGAACTCGTGCGTCACACGCAGCGCAATGACGTAGGCGGGCACAGCGAGTCGCAAGTCAACATCACTTGACGTAACATCGGCAAGACCGGGACCAAAATCTCCAGCCGGCCCGACGCGCGACTGTGGTGCGAGTTCGAATGGATGATTCTGCCGCGCGCAACCAGCGGCTGCCAGAAACAGCACGAGAACGGAGACGCTCTGAATCCGCATGGGGACCTCGTGGCACTTGTTCCCGTTGAGCGTAAGCGTGGTGCATTACTCGCGCAAGCTGCCTCCGCGCTCTACACTTCGGACATGACGCGCTGCGGCACCATCGTCCTCGCCGGCCGGCCTAACGTCGGCAAATCGACGCTGCTCAACGCGCTCGTCGGCGAACACCTGGCGATCGTGTCCCCCAAACCGCAGTCCACCCGTCTGCCGGTCGTGGGCCTGCTCACCCGTGACGACACCCAGTACATCTTCACCGACTCGCCCGGACTGCTCGAGCCCGAGTACCAGCTGCACGAAGCGATGCGCGCCGCCGCGCTCCGTGCGATCGACGACGCGGAGCTCATCGCGTATTTGCACCCGCTTGGCGAGTATCCGGCTCCGCCGCTCGCCAAAGTCGCTCGACTCGAGCGCACGCCGCGCGCGCCAATCGTCAACGTGTACACCAAGTCCGACCTGGTCCGACCGTCCGACCGTCCGACCGTCGGACCGTCCGACATTGTCCTCTCCGCGCCCACGCGGGAGGGCCTGGACGAGTTTCTCGCCGTGTTACGTTCGCGGCTCCCCGAGAGTCCCTTTCATTATGATCCCGACGAGCTCGCCACCCAGCCGATGCGCTTTTTCGCGGCGGAATTCATTCGTGAAGCGGCGTTCGAGCAGCTGCATGAAGAGCTGCCCTACAGTGTGGCGTGCGAAATCGACGAGTTCCGGGAGGGCGCCGAGCCGGTATATATTCGGGCGGTGTTGTACGTTGAACGCGAAAGTCAAAAAGGAATCGTCATCGGCGAGGGCGGCCGCACCATCAAAGCCCTCGGCGCCGCGGCGCGCGCGAAGATCGAGGCGCTGCTGGGAGGCCAGCACGTGTTCCTCGACCTGCACGTGAAGGTGCTGCCCAAATGGCGCCGCGACGAACCATCCCTGAAGCGACTGGGGTATGCCGCCTCATGAGCCTTGCCCCCGACCTGCTCGAGATTCTCGTGTGTCCCAAGTGCAAAGGGCCACTCGACCACCGGACCAGCCCTCCCCCCGAGGCGCTCGCGTGCAACGCCTGCCGGTTGCTCTACGCCGTCGAAGACGACATTCCCATCATGTTGATCGATGAGGCGAAAAGCTTCTGACGGTTGGGCGGTTGAGCGGTTTGGCGGTTGGGTGCTCCCAATCGCCGTCCTCCTTCTAACCGCCGAACCGTCCAACCGCATGGACGCGCAGGACGTCCCCCTCAACGCCGGCGCGCTGTTTCTCGTGTTTCCCGTCGGCGCGCAGGCCGTCGGGATGGGCCAGACGGCCACCGCCGCGGCAGGGCGGGGGGAAGCGGCGTTCTGGAATCCCGCGGGACTCGCCACGCTGACGGACGATGAGTTCGCGCTGCACAGCGCGTCGCTCGTCGCCGGCCGCAGCAACGTGCTGGGCGCGTATTTTCCCTCGCGCGGCATCGGCGTCATCGGCGGCGCGGTGTACCTCGTCGACTACGGCGATCTCGAGCGCACCGATCAGAACGGCAACACCATCGCGCGCATCGCACCGCGGAACTTCGAATTCCTGGCCTCGTACGCGACGAACCTCACGGGCTCATTCGTGTTCGGGATCAGTTACAAACTCGTCCAGTTCCGGGTCGACTGCAGCGGCGACTGCCGCGACTTTCCCGCGGGGACGGGCGCGACGCACGCACTCGACCTGGGCGGGCAGTTCACCGTCGGCCCGGGCGGCCCACTGCGCGTCGGCGTGGCGCTCCGCAACATCGGGTTCCGGTTGCAGGTGCAGAATCAGGCGCAGGCCGATCCGCTGCCCACGCGGCTCGCCGTCGGCGCGCAATACGAGGTCCGACTGCGTCCCGCCACGGGACGCGGACTCGATCAAGCCTTTGACGTGAAGTTCGCCGCCGATGTCGACAGCCCCTGGGGGCAGGTGGGGCAGTCGGAGACGCGCCTCGGCGTCGACGTCGGCTACCAGCGGATGGTGCGGGTGCGCGCCGGGTACGCGTTCGTGCAGGACGGATTGAGTGGACCGAGTGTGGGACTTGGGATCGAAAGCGGCTCACTCGGCGTCGACCTCGCCCGCGCGTTCCTCACCGGGTCCGATCTCCAGGCGGACAGCCCCACGTTCTTTTCCTTCCGGGTCACATTCTAATGAAGCGGGCGGCGGCATTGGTGGGCATCGCGTCGATCGTCGCCGCCGGTGCGGTCGTGGCGCAACGGGAGGAGCCGTCGCCGAGCACGCTGGTCCGGCCGCTCGCGTCGCTGCTCGTGCCCGGGACCGGGCAGCTGCTCGCGCATCAGGACCGCGGCGCCGTGTACCTGGCGGCGGAGGTGTATCTCGTCTCGCGGTTCCTGCAGCTCGATCACGAAGCGATGCAGGAAGCTCAGCGGTTTCAGAATCTCGCCTTCGACGTCGCGCGGCGGTCATACCTCCCGGTGCGGCGCGACACCATCTTCGAGTACTACGAGCAGATGGAACGCTTCGCCGAATCCGGCAGCTACGACGCCGATCCCGGTCCGGCGTTCGCTCCCGAGCTGGATCGGCAGACCTACAACGGGGCGGTGTGGTTGCTGGCGCGGCGGACCTACTGGGAGAATCCCGACGTCTCGCCCGATCCGACGTCGCCCGAGTACTGGCGGGCGGTGCAGTTCTATCAAGCGCGCGCCGTCGGTCCCAACTTCCTGTGGAGCTGGCGGAATCATTCGCTCGAGCACGAGGTGTTCCGCGACTACATCAAGCGCAGCGACACGGCATTCCGGCGCGCCCAGAACCAGGTCGGCCTGCTGCTCGCCAATCACGTGCTGAGCGCGGTCGATGCGCTGATCTCCGCGCGCATGAGCACCGCGGCGGGACGGGCGGCGCAGATGCAGACGAGTGTCGGAATCAATGGCCTGACCGAAGTCCGGTTCTCCATTTCGTTCTAACCCCCCCAAGGGCTCCTCATGAGCTGGTTCACAAGTCCCGAGGCCTGGCTCGGCCTGCTCACGTTGACGGTGCTGGAAATCGTCCTCGGCATCGACAACATCATCTTCATCTCCATTCTCGCGGGGAAGCTCCCCCGGGAGCAGCAGGGCCGGGCCCGGCGCGTCGGGCTCGCGGGAGCGATGCTCACCCGGATCGCCCTGCTCGCCGGGCTGGCGTGGATCATCCGTCTCACGGCGCCGCTGTTTCACCTGTTCAGCCACGCGTTCTCGGGTCGTGATCTGATTCTGATCGCCGGCGGCCTCTTCTTGTTGTTCAAGAGCACACGCGAGATCCACGACGGGTTGGAGGGAGACGCCGGCTATGCGGGGACCAGCGTGCGTTCCACGTTCGCCGGCGTCGTCGGTCAGATCATGCTGCTCGACATCGTCTTCTCGCTCGACTCGGTGATCACCGCGGTGGGCATGGCGCGCCACCTGCCGGTCATGATTGCCGCGGTGGTGCTCGCGGTTGGCGTGATGATGTTCGCGGCCGCTTCGATCAGCGACTTCGTGCATCGCCATCCGACGGTGAAAATGCTCGCGCTCAGCTTCTTGCTCATGATCGGTGTCTCGCTCATCGCCGACGGGCTGGGGCAACACATCGCCAAAGGCTACATCTATTTCGCGATGGGCTTCTCGGTTTTCGTCGAGATGCTGAACATCCGGGTCCGCGCGCGCAGCAAACCGGTGGAATTGCGGGAGGCGTACACCGCCGAGATGCCGATACCGCGCAGTTAATTTGACACGGCAGACGACGAGGCCTAAGTTTCGGCAGTTTCTACCCTTACGCGAGGAGTAAGGTGCGGCAGCGCCAAGCCATTCTGTTCTTTTCGCCGGCTGGCCGTTCCGTACCTGACTTCGTGACCGCCTGGGTCAACGGGAAGGGGTGGCCAGTAATCTCCATCCCGCAGGCGGCCGGGGTGGAAGAGCGCGTATTACGCGCGCCGCCGACGTTGGTGGTCATCGACGCCGAGAGCGCCGGGGACGTCGGCATGCAGCTCTGCGCTCGGCTCAAGGGCGATGCCTATACGGCGATCGTGCCCCTGGCCATCGTGACCAACCGCCACGCGACGGACGCGGTGAGGAAGTGGTTTGAGGCAGGCGCTGATGAGGTGATCACGCCGCTGTTCGAGCCGGGCGAGCAGGCCGGACGGCTCGACGCCCTGGTAACCCGGGCGGAGCGCGATGTGGCCGTGAATCCCTCGACGCGGCTGCCCGGGACGACGGAGATCGAGCGGGAGATCAAGCGGCGGATGGAGCTCGGCGAATTCTTCGCCGTCTGTTACGCCGACCTCGATCACTTCAAAGAATACAACGATCGCTACAGTTATTACGACGGCGATCGCGTCATCTATCTGCTTTCCCGCATCCTGCATGATGTCGTGCGGGGCATGATCGGGAAGAATGGTTTCGTCGGGCACATCGGCGGAGACGATTTCATCTTCATCCTGCCGATCGAGAACATCGGGGTGGTGTGCAGTGAGATCCTCGATGTGTTCGACACGCTGGTGCCCTACCAGTACAACGAGCAGGACCGGCGGGCGGGCTACTATTTCGGGAAGGACCGGCGCGGCCAGCTGCACCGGGTGCCGTTGATGACGCTCTCGATCGGCGTGGTGACGAATCAGCACCGGCGGTTTGCGCACCCGGCGCAGGTCAGCGAGCTGGCGACGGAAATGAAGAGCTACGCGAAGACACAGGCAGGGTCCGTGTTCGTGGTGGATCGGCGCCACGACCGGGATCACGGTGACGAGGGAAGCGGAGACAACGAGGCGTGAACGTAACGTGTCCGTCGTGCGAAACGGTGTACCGCGTGGATCCGGCCAAGGTCCCCGCCGGAGGCCTGCGCGCGCGTTGTAGCGTCTGCAGCAACGTCTTCGCGGTGAGCCCCGACGGCGCTGGTGCCGCCGCCGCCCCCGCTCCCGCTCCCGCCGCCCGCGTCGCCACACCGTCCGTAGCCGCGGCGCCCGCTCCGCCGGCACCGCCGCCGCCCCGCCCGGCCATGGCGCCGCCGTCAGCGCCGCCACCCCCGATCAGCCGTCCGGCCATGCCGGGGGCGTCGCCGATTGCCCGGCCGCCGGCCGTCCCGTCACGGCCCGCGAATCCTTTCGCTGCTCCGGCCGCTCCGGCGCCGTCGCTGACCGTGCCCAGGCCGGCCATGCAGCCACCGCCTCCGCCGCCTCCTCCACCGCAGGCAGCGCCGCGACCGGCTCCAGCACCGCCGCCGCCCCCCCCGCCGCCCCCGCCGCCCCCGGCCCCGCCCGCTCCGGCGGCTCAGGCGCCCGCGGCCGGCGTCAGCACGCCGGGGAAGCGGTCCACCGGACCGCTGCGCCCGGTGAATCCGTTCATGGTGCAGGATCCCAAGCAGAAAGCGCGGCGCCTGGCGCGGGCACTCATCTCCGACATGCTCGTGTATCATCCGGAGAAGCGGCAGCAAGGGATTCGTGACGGCACGTTGCCCCAGCTCTTCAAGGATGAAATCGAGAAGAGCTGGCAGGAGTACGTGGAGCAGGTGGGCGCCGACCTGGCGCAGAGCACGCCATTCTGGACCGAGGCGCTGAACGAGATCCTAGCCGGAGGCCACAAGCTTTTCTAATGGCACTAGCCGAGAGATTTGCCGATTTCGATCGTCGCCTCACCGAGCTCAGGAGCTTTCTTTGACGTCGAGGGGAAGTCCGCCCGCCTCGCGGAGCTCGAGCAGAAAATGGCGGAAGGCGCTCTCTGGGCCGACTCCGAGCGTGCCCGCGCCACGGTCGCCGAAGTCAAATCCCTGAAGGGTTGGCTCGAGCCGTATCATGCGCTGCGCAAGCGCGTGGATGAGGGCCGCGAGCTGAACGATCTGCTCGAAGCCGAATCCCACATCGACCTGGCCATGCAGCGCTCGCTCGAAGCCGAGGCGGACGTGATCGCCGATCGGCTCGAGGCTCTCGAGATGCAGAACATGCTGCGCGGTCCCGATGATGCCCGCGACGCGCTGCTCACGATCCATCCGGGCGCCGGCGGCACGGAGTCCCAGGACTGGGCCGAGATGCTCGTCCGTATGTACACGCGCTGGGCGGAGCGACACGGCTTTGTCGTCAACGTCCTCGACATCCTGCCGGGCGAAGAAGCCGGCATCAAATCCGCCGAGATCGAGATCCGCGGGCAGTACGCGTTCGGACTGCTCAGGGCGGAGAAGGGCGTGCATCGCCTGGTGCGGATCTCGCCCTTCGACTCGCAGTCGCGCCGCCACACCTCGTTCGCGTCGGTCTTTGTGTATCCCGAAGTCGACGACGAGATCGAAATCGAGATCAAGGATGACGATCTGCGCATCGACGTTTTCCGCGCGTCCGGCAAGGGCGGGCAGCACGTCAACAAGACGTCGTCGGCGGTCCGGATCACCCACCTGCCGAGCGGTATTGTGGTTTCCTGCCAGCAGGAGCGCAGTCAAGGAAAGAACAAGGCGACGGCGATGAAAATGTTGAAGGCACGCCTGTATGAACGCGCGGTCGCCGAGCGTGAGGCGAAAAAAGCTGAAGTGGACAAGCAGAAGACCGACATCGCGTGGGGGAATCAGATCCGCTCGTACGTGTTCCAGCCGTACACGATGGTCAACGACCATCGCACCGAGCTCAAGGTGAGCGACGTTCACAAGGTGATGGACGGCGATCTCGATCCATTCATCGAAGCGTTCCTGAAGCGCTTCGGGGTCAAGGCCGCGTAATGACCGGGTTCGTCGAAGCCGCCCGGCGCGAAAAGCTCAAAGAGCTGCTGGAGCGCGGCGTCGCGCCGTTCGCCTACCGCTTCGAGCGCACCGCGACCGCGCAGCAGGCGCTCGCGGCCTACAAATCGGACGACGACGCTACCGTACACCGGGTCGCGGGGCGCCTGGTCGCGCTGCGGCCGCACGGCAAGACGACCTTCGCGCACCTGGAGGACGCCACCGGCAAGATTCAGCTCTACTTCAAGGGCGACGAGCTGGGTGCGGATCGCTACGGCCTCGTGGAGCTGCTCGATCTGGGTGACCATCTGGGCGTCGAGGGACGTCTCATGAAGACCCGCACGGGGGAAATCACCGTGCGCGTGGCTCAGTTCACGCTCCTCGCCAAGGCGCTGCGTCCGCTGCCCCTGGGCAAAGAAGACGCGAGCGGTGTGAAGCACGGTGAGCTGACCGACCCGGAGCTGCGCTATCGCCAGCGCTACGCCGATCTCGCCGTGCATCCCGAGGTGCGGGAGGTGTTCCGGCTGCGCACGCGGATCGTGCAAGGGATTCGCGCCTTCCTGGACGGGAAGGGGTATCTCGAAGTGGAGACGCCGGTGCTACAGCCGCTCTATGGCGGTGCGGCAGCGGTGCCCTTCCAGACGCATTACGAAGCGTTGGACGCGACCTTCTATCTCCGCATTGCGGATGAGCTATACCTGAAACGGTGCCTCGTGGGCGGTCTCGAAAAAGTGTATGAAATCGGGCACGACTTTCGGAACGAGGGATTGTCGCGGTTCCACAATCCCGAGTTCACGATGGCCGAGTGGTATCAGGCGTACGCGGACTACAACGACATGGCCGCGCTCACCGAGGAGATGCTCGCCGGACTCGTCGTGCAGCTGTTCGGCGGGAGCGTGCTCGAGCGCCACGGAGCCACCCTGTCGTTCGAGCGCCCGTTCGCACGCAAGGACTACTACGGTCTCGTGCACGAGCACGCCGGCATCGATCTCACGAAGGCGAGCGACGCGCAGCTGCGCGACGTCCTCAAGCGTCACAACGCGCCGGACTCGGGACAGCTCAACGGTCCCAAACTGGTGGATGAGGTCTTCAAGACCTGCGTCGAGCCCAAGCTCGTGCAGCCCACGTTCGTGTTCGACTATCCGCTCGCGCTGTCGCCGCTCGCCAAGCCCAAGCGCGGCGACCCGGCCAAAGTCGAGCGCTGGGAGCTTTTCATGCAACGCCGCGAGCTCGCCAACGCGTTCAGCGAGCTGAACGATCCCGACGAGCAGCGCCGCCGTTTCGAGCAGCAGGGGAAGCTGCGCGCCGCCGGCGACGCCGAAGCGCAGCAGCTCGATGAGGATTACCTGCGGGCGCTGGAGTACGGCATGCCGCCGGCGGGCGGCGTCGGGCTGGGCGTCGACCGGTTGACGATGATCCTCGCCGATCAGACCAACATTCGCGACGTCATCCTGTTCCCCATGCTGCGGCCTGAGTGATGACGATCGCGATGGTGGTGCTGAAAGTCGTGCTGGCCGGCGCGGCGGCCGCGGCCCTCTTCGTCCTCATCACGAACTGGCCGTCGCGGCTCGATCTGCGGGTGGCGATGCGCTACCTGCGGAGCCGGCGGTCGTCGCGCCTGCTGTCGCTGATCACCGTGATCGCCGTTGGCGGCGTCACCATCGGCGTCATGGCGCTGGTGATCGTGCTCGGCGTGATGAACGGCATGCAGAACGACCTGCGCGAGAAAATTCTGGTCGTCAATCCGCACCTGCGGGTGTTGACCTATGGGGAAGGGCTCCGCCTGGACGACTGGCAGGACGTGGTGACCAAGGTGCGGCGCACGCCGGGCGTCGTGGCGGCCGCGCCGTTCGTGTTGACGCAAGGGTTGATCTCGGCGGGGCACGACTATGCCGAAGGCGTGGCCGTCATCGGCGTCGAGTCGGACACCGGATCGCGCTCAGTGACGAGTCTGCCGCGGTTCTTCAAGCAGGGCGATCTGACTTTCCATACGACCCAGCCCGGCGTCGAGGGTGGCGTCGCGATCGGTACACGGCTCGCGACCAAGTTGTCCGCGTATCCCGGCGACATCATCACGATGGTCGCGCCGGCCGGGTCGCAGTTCAACCGCAGCCTCGGCACGTTCATCCCCAAGTATCGCCGCTACGAGGTGACCGGGGTGTTCGAGACCGGCATGTACGATTACGACAACAGCTACGTCGTCATGCGCCGCCAGGGAGCCCAGGATTTCGCGGGGTTGGGCGGCGCGGTGAGCGGTATCGAGGTGCGGCTCGCGCACCCCGAGCAGGCCACCGAGGCGGGCCAGCGGATCGAGAGCATCCTCGGCTATCCCTATCGCACGCTCGACTGGCAGCTCCAGAACCGCTCGCTGTTTTCCGCGCTGAAGCTCGAGAAGCTGGCGATGGGGCTGGTGGTCTTCCTGATCTGTGTGGTCGCGGCCTTTAACGTCGTCGGCACGCTGACGATGGTGGTGCGCGACAAGACGCGTGAGATCGGCATCCTGCTTGCCATGGGGATGCAGCGTACCCGCATCCGGCGTGTCTTCCTTATACAGGGTGTCTTCATTGGGCTCGTGGGGACCGCACTCGGCGCGGTGCTGGGGCTGATCGGGGGAGCGATGGTCAATAGCGGCCATTGGATCCCGATCGATCCCTCGATCTACTTCATCGATCACCTGCCGGTCTTGAACAATCCGCTCGATGCCCTGGCGGTCATCGGGGCGAGTCTCATCATCGCGACGCTCGCGCCGCTGTATCCGAGCACGCAGGCTGCCCGGCTCGATCCGGTGGCGGCGATCCGCTACGAATGAACGCGCTCCTCGTGGGGAAGACGATCCGGCGCGTGTTCGCGGGCGGCGATGGACAGCTGCTCGAGATCCTGCGCGGCATAGACGTCGAAGTCCGGCGCGGCGAATTCGTCGCGATCGTGGGCTCGTCCGGGGCGGGGAAGAGCACGCTGCTGCATCTCCTGGGCGCACTCGACACCCCGACGGCCGGTGACATCTGGTTGGACGGGTCGCGCTATGCCGATCTCGACGCGCGCGGCGCGGCGGAGCTCAGGAACCGGAAACTGGGATTTGTGTTCCAGTTTCATCATCTCCTGCGTGAGTTCTCGGCTTTGGAAAACGTCATGATGCCGCTGCTGATCGGGGGCACGTCGCCGCGCGTCGCGCGCTCGCGTGCGGAGGAGGTGCTGTCCGAGGTCGGGCTCGCAGGACGCATGACGCATCGGCCGTCCGAGCTTTCGGGTGGTGAGCAGCAGCGCTGCGCCGTCGCGCGCGCGCTCGTCCACGATCCGAGTGTCGTGCTCGCGGATGAGCCGTCGGGCAACCTCGACCACGCCAATGCCGAGCGGCTGCACGAAATCTTCTTCCGGCTGGCGCGGGAGTACGAAACGGCGGTGGTCGTGGTCACCCATAACCGGCAGCTCGCAGGGCGTGCGGACCGCATCCTGCTGCTGGAGGACGGCCGGCTCACGACGGTGAGCTCGGTCGATGCGATTCCCTGATGATCTGCGATAACTGCAAAGAACGGGACGCCATCATCAACCTGACCCAGGTCGAGCACGACTCCAAGGTCACGCTCCACCTGTGCGAGCAATGCGCCCAGCAGAAGGGCGTGGAGACGGGCGGCGCGGTGTTGAAGAGCCCCCTCGGCAACTTCCTGGGAGCGGTGGTGAAGGGCGGCGGTCCCGGCGCGCTCGTCCCCGCGAGCGGCGACGGGCTGCGGTGCCCGGCGTGTGGCAGCACGCTCCGCGATTTCCGCGACTCCGGCCGCCTGGGCTGCGACGAGTGCTATTCGGCGTTCGACACACACCTGCGCGACCTGCTGCGGCGCCTGCACGGCTCGAGCCAGCACGTGGGCGAGCGCTACGACATGCCGGGCGCCGCTGGAGCGGACGCCGATCCCCGCAGCGAGCTGCTCGAGCTGAAGGCGCAGCTGCGGCGTGCCGTCGAGGGCGAGAACTTTGAGCTCGCGGCCGAGCTGCGCGACCGCATCAGGGTGCTGGAATAATGGATCTCTCACTGCTGCCCGACGGCGGGATGCGGTGGCTCGACGCCTCCGGTCCGAAGTCGACCATCGTGCTTTCGACGCGGATCCGGCTCGCGCGGAACGTGCGGGGCGTGCCGTTCAGCCAGCGCGCGAAGGACGCCGACCGGACCGCAGTGTTGGCGCGGGTCAGCGAGGCCGCAGCCTCATCCGATCACCTCTCGTCCGCCGTGGCCTTCCACCTCGACCAGATGGAACGGCCAGAACGGCAGCTTCTGCACGAACGTCATCTCGTCAGCAAGGAGCTGGCGGGTCTGGAGCGGGATGCCCGGCCCAGGCCCGGCGCCGCGCTGCTCGTGCAGGACCAGGTTGGCGTGATGGTAAATGAAGAGGACCATCTGCGGCTGCACGGGATGTGGTCAGGGTTCGATGTGGAAGGCGCGTATGCCGCTGTCGAGGCGGTAGATGCCGAGATAGGCCGGCTCGTTCCTTTCGCCTTTCATCCTGAATTTGGCTATCTTACGTCCTGTCCGACGAATGCAGGAACGGGGCTCCGGGCCAGCGTCCTTATCCATTTGCCGGGCCTTGTTTTGACCAAGGAAATCACCAAAGTTCTGCAAGGACTGTCGCAGGTCGGATTAACCTTTCGGGGCTTGTACGGGGAAGGCAGCGATGTTGTCGGCAATTTCTTCCAGTTGTCCAACCAAACAACCTTGGGGAAGACTGAAGACGAGCTGATCGACCACCTCGGGAAAATCGTGCGCCAAGTTGTGGAATACGAAGAACAAGCGCGGGATGTGCTGCTCCGCACGGCGCCCGAGGAAGTGGAAGACAAAACTTGGCGGGCATATGGGCTGCTGAAGCATGCGCGCCGCCTGACGTTTGAAGAGACGATGAATCTGTTGAGCGGAGTGCGGTTGGGTGTCGGTCTGAATCTGCTTCCCGGGCCGGGGGTATATACGCTCAACAAGCTGCTGATTTACACTCAACCTGCGCACCTGGCAGCTATGGATGGCCGGTCGACTGGCGACCGGGAGCTGCCGACGGTGCGCGCTGCGTTTGTGCGGCGCCTGCTCGAGGCGGAATCCAGCTGAACGGCGAAAGGTGAGTTCGGAACTGCGATGAACGGCTACAATTTCACGGATCGAGTCCGGAAAGTTCTGCAGATGGCGCGGGAAGAAGCGGCGCGTCTGCACCACGAGTACGTCGGCACCGAGCACATTTTGCTCGGCTTGATCCGCGAAGGCGAGGGCGTGGCCGCCGCGGTTCTGACCAATCTCAACGTCGATCTCGAAGAGATCCAGCAAAAGATCGAAGAGACGGTCAAAAAGGGGAAAGCCGCGGCCGCCGCGGGCCCCGATTTGCCCTACACGTCGCGCGCCAAGAAGGTGCTCGAGCTGGCGATGAGCGAGGCACGCGAATTGAATCACTCCTACGTCGGCACCGAGCACTTGCTGCTCGGCCTGCTGCGCGAAGAGAAGGGGATCGCCGCGCAGGTCCTGACGGACGCCGGCGTGAACCTGGAGCAGGCCCGCGCGGAAACGCTGCGGCTGCTCGGCAGCGAAATGCCGTCCACGCCGGCCGGCGGCGGGACGGGCGCGCAGCCCACGCCGCCCAAGAGCGAAAAGAAATCGAAAACGCCAGCCCTCGATCACTTCTGCCGCGATCTCACGCAGCTCGCCGCCGAAGGCGCGCTCGATCCCACGATCGGGCGTCAGAAAGAAATCGAGCGCGTGATGGAGATCCTGTCACGCCGCAAAAAGAACAACCCGGTGTTGATCGGTGAGCCCGGAGTGGGCAAGACGGCGATCGTCGAGGGCCTCGCCCAGCTGATCGCCGGCGGGCAGTGCCCCGACGCGCTGAAGGATCACCGCGTGCTGTCGCTCGACATGGCCGCCGTCATCGCGGGCACCAAGTATCGCGGCCAGTTTGAAGAGCGCCTCAAGGCCGTGATCAACGAGATCGCGCAGAACAAGAACATCATTCTGTTCATCGACGAGCTGCACACGCTGGTCGGCGCCGGCGCGGCCGAGGGCGCCGTGGACGCGTCCAACATGCTCAAGCCGGCGCTCGCGCGCGGCGAGCTGCAGTGCGTCGGCGCATCCACGTTGAACGAGTATCGCAAATACATCGAGAAGGACGGCGCGCTCGAGCGGCGCTTCCAGACGGTGATCGTCGATCCGCCGACCGTGGACGAGACGATCGAGATCCTCAAGGGGCTGCGGAAGCGCTACGAGGATCATCACCGCGTCATCATCCCCGACGAGACGCTGATCGAGGCGGCGAAGCTGTCGGAGCGCTACATCACCGACCGGTTCCTGCCCGACAAGGCGATCGACGTGATCGACGAGGCGGGCGCCCGCGCCCGGCTGGCCGCGCAGGTGCCGCCCCCCGAGGTCGCCGAGCTGAAGGACAAGCTCGAAGCGCTGAGCGGCGACAAGGAAGCCGCGGTGCGCGACCAGAACTTCGAGCGCGCCGCGTCGCTGCGCGATTCCGAGCGCGAGCTCCAGGCCGAGATACGGCGTAAGCAGGAAGAGTGGGAGCGCGAGCGCCAGACCCGCCGGCCGACCATCAGCGAAGAGGGCGTCGCGTTCATCGTGTCGCGCTGGACGGGCATTCCCGTCACGCGCCTCCAGGAAGCGGAGACCGCGCGGCTGTTGCGCATGGAAGAGGAGCTGCACGAGAGCGTGGTCGGTCAGAACGAAGCGATCCAGGTCATCTCGCGGGCCATCCGGCGCAGCCGGGCGGGCCTCAAGGATCCCAAGCGTCCTATCGGCTCCTTCATCTTCAGCGGCCCGACGGGCGTCGGCAAAACCGAATTGGCCCGGGCGCTGGCGCGGTTCCTGTTCGCCGATGCCCAGGCGCTGATCCGCGTCGACATGTCGGAGTACATGGAGAAATTCTCGGTGAGCCGGCTGATCGGCGCGCCGCCGGGATACGTCGGCTATGAAGACTCCGGCACGCTCACCAAGGCCGTGCGGCGCAAGCCGTACTCGGTCGTGCTGCTCGACGAAATCGAGAAGGCACACCCCGACGTATTCAATATCCTGCTGCAGGTGCTCGACGAGGGCCACCTCACGGACAACTACGGCCGGGTGATCGACTTCAAGAACACCGTGGTCATCATGACCTCGAACGTCGGGGCGCGCGACGTCGTGAAGGGCAAGACGCTCGGCTTCGGCCAACAGGACGCGAAGAACGACTTCGACCGGATGTCCGAGAAGGTGAAGGAAGAGGTCAACAAGGTCTTCAATCCCGAGTTCCTGAACCGGTTGGACGACGTGATCGTCTTCCATGCGCTCAATCGGGACCACATCACGCAGATCGTCGCGATTCTGGCGCGCGACGTGCAGAAGCGTCTGGGCGAGGAAGAGCTTACGCTGCGGTTGACGCAGGGAGCGACTGACTTCCTGGTCGATCACGGCTACGATGAACACTTCGGCGCGCGGCCGCTCAAGCGCGCGATTCAGAAATACGTCGAGGACCCGCTGTCGGAGAAGATCCTCGTCGGTGATTTCGCAAAAGGCGACGAGATCGAGGTGGACGTCGCCACCGACAAAGAGCGCCTGGTGTTCAAGGCACTCTCCGGCTCGAAGGCGTGATTCGCCGGCTCACTCTCCCATTCTGCTTCAGTCTCGCCGCTGTCGCCCCGGGTCTGTGCGCTGCACAGGCCGGCGGGGCGCCGGGGGCGGGTGCCGCGCCCGTCACCGCTCAGACGCCCGTCCCCGATTCGATCGCGGTCCTCGGCGCCAAGCGCAATAGCACCATCAGCGTCATCCAGATCAGCGGCCTGATTCCGGGCCACGCCATCAACTATCGCGACGTGCAGCGCGCCATTCAGGCGCTCTACACGAGCGGCCAGTTCGACGAGGTGGCGCTGACCCAGACGGAGACGGCGGGCAAGAATGTGCTCGTGATTCACGTGCACGAGCGGCCCCTGCTCACGAAGTGGGCGGTGCGGGGCGTGCAGCGCGTCGCCGAGCACAGCGTGCGCGACAAGGTGACGCTGGCGGAAGGCCGCCCGCTCGATCTCGCGAACGTCGCGCGCGCGCGTGCCCGCATCGATTCGCTGTATCACGCCAAGGGATACTATCTCGCGCGCACCAAGCCGCTCTTGGTCTATGAGCGTGACTCGTCGAGCGTCCGCGTGATCTTCGACATCGACGAAGGGCGCCGCGTCGCGATCGCCCAGGTCGATTTCCAGGGGAATACGCATTTCACCGACGAGGAGCTGGCGACCCAGATGCACTCGCGCTCCGAGGGCTTCTGGTGGTTCCGCTCGGGCGAATACAACGACGACAAGATCGGCGAGGATCTGCACCAGAATCTGCCGTCGTTCTACGGCAAGCAGGGCTACGTCGACTTCCAGGTGCTCGACGACACCCTGATCGTCCACGAAGGGACGGGCAAGGCGACGCTGGTCGTGAACGTCAGCGAGGGCGAGCCCTACCGCATCGGCTCGTTCGAGATCGTCGGCAACCGGCGGTTCTCGACGGACGAGCTGCAGACGTTCTATCCGTTCACCGGAGAGCTCCGCAGCGGTCTGCTCGGACTCGGCGGCAAGCGTCACATCGTGAATTTCGACGACGCGATGTGGCAGGACGCCACGCGCAAGCTGCAGACGCTGTACTACAACAACGGCTACATCTACGTCACCGTGCGCAACGACGTGCTGCGGCGGATCGGACCCGACGGCAAACCGGTCGTCGACCTGCGGTGGGTGATCACCGAAGGCCAGCCGGCGATCGTCAGTCACGTGGAGATTCGCGGCAACGACGTCACGCACGACCGCGTGATCCGCGAAGCCATCGTGATGGTCCCGGGCGACGTGTTCCGGCAGGACGCGCTCATCGCCTCCTATCAGCGCGTGTCGAACCTCGGCTTCTTCAATCAGCCGATGCCGTTCCCGGATACGAAGCCGGCCAACGACCAGGGCGACATCGACGTGGTGTTCCGCGTCTCCGAAAAGCGCACCGGCAACATCAACTTCGGTGCCTCGGTGGGGCAGGGGACGGGAGTCGGCGGCTTCCTCGGCCTCGACGAGCCCAATCTGTTCGGGCAGGGGAAGCGCGGCCGGTTCCAGTGGCAGTTCGGCAAGAACATCAACGACTTCGACGTCTCCTTCACCGATCCTGCCGTGCGCGAATCGCGCATCTCGGCGACGCTCGGCGTGCACAACACGCGCGTCCGCTACGTCATCGCCGACGTCGGCCGGCTGCGGCGGCGCGGCGCCAGCCTGCAGCTCGGCTTCCCGGTGTTCGGCGACAACTATACACGGCTGTACGCCTCCTACGGGATCGACCAGCAAAGCTTCACCGGCTCGACCACCAACACGGCGTTCTCCAGCGCGTTTCGCTGCAACGATTGCGTGCGCTCGACACTCGGGCTTTCCCTGACGCGCGACACGCGGATCGACCTGCCGTTCCCGACCGCGGGCACGATGTTCCAGTTCGGCGTGTCGCAGAGCGGCGGCCTGCTCGGCGGATCGGGCAACTTCCAGCGCGTCGATGTCGAGGGGCACTTCTACGCCCCGATCGGCACGCTCGGCAATCCGGCGGCGTCGAACGCCAAGTTCGTGCTCGGATTCTCGACTCGCTCGGGCTTTGTGTTCGGGGACTCACCATTCTTCGAGCAGCTGTTTACGCTCGGCGGCACGCAATTCTTCATTCCGTTGCGCGGCTATGACGAGGCCTCGATCACGCCGTTCGGCTACGACCCGAACGCCGCCGCCAACGGCGCGAGCCCCAACGCGTTCGGCAAGGCGTTCTACACGATGACCGGCGAGTTCGGGGTCCGGCTGTCGCAGATGCTGTATCTCTCGACGTTCTTCGACGCCGGCAACGTCTGGTCGCGGCCTGCCCAGTTCAACCCGACGCGGCTGTTCCGGGGCGCGGGCATCGGCGCCGCCGTCATCTCGCCGCTCGGGCCGCTCGGGATCGATTACGCCTACGGATTCGATCGGACCGATGCCCTCGGGCGGCCCGCGCCAGGTTGGAAACTGCACTTCAAGCTCGGCAATTTCTTCTAAGCCACACCCACGCCCTACTCCGGGAGTTCCCGCTTTATGCAGCGTCTCGCGCTCGTCTCGTTCGCCGCCGTCGCCGTGTTCGCCATGGCACCGACCGCCTTGCTCGGCCAGGGTGGAGGAGGGGGGCCGCAGTCAGCAGCATCGGGGCCGCTCAAGATCGCCTTCATCAGCTCGCAGGAGATCCTGAGGGCGACACCGGGTTACGCGGTGGCGGAGTCGACCTACCGGCGTGAATTCCAGGCCTCGCAGGTCGAAGTGCAGAAGCTGCAGAAACAGCTCGATTCGGCGGTACAGGTCTTCGACCAGCAGTCGATCGCGTTGTCGCCCGCAGCGCGGCAGGCCAAGCAGAAAGACCTGCAGGCGATGCAGCAACACATGGAGCAGCGCTCCAACGAGCTGCAGGACCACCTGCAGCAGCGGGAGCAGGAGCTCCTCGGCCCGCTCCGCGCGCGCATCAATTCCGTGATTCAAGGGATTCGGGCGGAGATGAACTACGCGCTGATTCTCGATGCCGACGCCGCCGGCGGATTCGTCGCCGCGGCGGATCCGGCGCTGAATATCACGCCCCGGGTGCTGCAGCGCCTCACACAGGCGCAGTAACTCCCCACGCGTACACTGTCCGCTAGTGAGATCGCGGCGCTCACCGGCGGCAAGCTGGTGGGGCCGGGAACCACCACGGTCGCCGGGGTCGCGCCGCTCGAGCGCGCAGGTCCCGGCGACCTCTCTTTTCTTGCCTCACCCCGCTACGTCCCATACTTTGAGCGCACCAGCGCCTCGGTCGTGCTCGTCGCGCCGGCGTTCGAGTCTGCGGGGGACGGGAGTCGGAGCGGGCCGGAGACGACGATCGTTGTGCCCGATCCGTACGCCGCGCTCCTCGTCGTGCTTCCCGTGCTCTATCCGCAGGCCGTCTGGGAAGCGGGCATCCATCCCACCGCGGTCGTGGGCCGCGGCGCGACGTGGCAGGAGCCGGTCGCCATCGGCCCGCATGCGGTGCTCGGCCGCGAGGTGCAGCTCGGCAAGAACGTGCGCATCGGCGCGGGGTGCGTGCTCGGCGACGGCGTGGCCGTCGGCGACGACACGCAGCTCTATCCGGGCGTCACACTCTACTCGGGGACCGCACTCGGGAAGCGCGTGATCGTCCATGCCGGCGCCGTGCTCGGCAGTGACGGGTTCGGGTACATCCCCGGCAAGGATGGCGAGGGGCACCGCAAGATTCCGCACGTCGGGCGGTGCCTCATCGGAGACGACATCGAGATCGGCGCGAACACCTGCATCGACCGTGGCAGCGTGGACGACACCGTGGTCGGATCCGGCACGAAGATCGACAATCTCGTCCACATCGCCCATAACGTGCGGATCGGCGCGCGCTGTCTCATCATGGCGGAAGCGGGTATCGCGGGCAGCTGCCAGGTGGAGGACGACGTGATCATCGCGGGGCAGACCGGCATCGGAGACCACATCACGATCGGGCGCGGCGCGCGGCTGCTCGTGCAGTCGGGCATCATCGCCGACATCCCCGCCGGGGTCACCGTCTCGGGGTATCCGGCGCGCCCGCACCGTGAGCTGCTGCGCGCCCAGGCCGCGATGTACCGCCTCGCGAAGATCGTCGACGAGCTCGAAGCACTCGTGCAATCCAAACCAGAGCCTCCCCCTGCCGCCACAGAGCGGTAGGCGCTCGGTCACGCGCCCCACGGGCGTCCGCGGCACGGGGCTGCATACCGGCGCCGCGACAGAAGCGACTTTCCTCCCCGCGCCCTCCGGCCAGGGGATCGTGTTCCGGCGGATCGATCTCGCGGGGAAACCCGAAGTCCCGGCGCGGCTGACGGAGGTCGAGGCGGTCGAGCGGCGCACGGCGATCGGACACGGCGCGGCGACGATTCACACGGTCGAGCACGTGCTGGCGGCGGTGGCCGCGCACGTGATCGACGATCTCACGATCGAGCTCACCGGCCCCGAGCCGCCGATCCTCGACGGAAGCGTGCTGCCGTATTTCGAAGCGCTCGCGCAAGCCGGCCCGGCCGCCGTCGGTGGCGAGCCCTCGGTGCTCACCGTCATGGCACCTTTCACGGTGACCGACAAGGATGCCTCCTACGTCGTGGCGCCGGCCAAGGCGTTGCGTCTGACGGTGTCGATCGAGTGGCCGCATCCGTTGATCGGGCGGCAGGCGGGCACCTACGACGTGACGCCGGAGAGCTTCGCGGCGGAGCTGGCGCCGGCGCGGACATTCGGGTTCACGCACGAAGTCGCCGAGCTGCAGGCGCGCGGGCTGATCAAAGGGGCGTCCGAGGCAAACGCGATCGTACTGGACGAGCGGGGCGTCGTGAACGGCGGCAAGCTGCGCTGGCCGGACGAATTCGTGCGACACAAAGCCGCGGATATCGTGGGGGACCTGGCGCTCACCGGCGCCCGGATTCAGGCTCATGTGGTGGCGACGCGGCCCAGCCACGGCGGGAATATCGCCCTGGCCCGGGCGCTCGCTCGCGCTGGGAGGCGCACCGGAATGCCGGCGATGGATATCGCGAAGATCATGGACTATCTGCCCCACCGCTATCCGTTCCTGCTCGTGGACCGGATTCTCGAGGTGGAGGGCAACAAGCGAATCGTCGGAATCAAGAACGTCACGATCAACGAGCCGTTCTTTCAGGGACACTTTCCGGGCCATCCGATCATGCCGGGTGTGCTGATCATCGAAGCGATGGCGCAGGTCGGCGGGATGTTGCTGATGAGTCACTTCGAGGGGCAGGATACCGCGAACAAAGTCGTGTACTTCATGTCGCTCGATAACGTGAAGTTCCGCCGTCCGGTCGTTCCGGGCGACCAGATCCGCTTCGAGCTCGAGATGCTGCAGTTCCGCGGCAAGACGTGCCGCATGAAGGGCGCCGGCTATGTGGATGGGCAGATCGTCGCCGAAGCGGAGATGATGGCGATGGTGGTCGATAAGTGATCCATCGCACGGCGTTGATCGATCCGACCGCCGAGCTGGGCGCCGACGTCTCCGTCGGCCCCTACTGCGTGATCGGACCCAAGGTCACGGTCGGAGACCGCTGCACCATCGCGGCGCACGCGGTGCTCGAGCGCAACACGCGGGTTGCCGACGGCGTGAAAATCGGCTACGGCACCGTCATCGGTAACGACCCGCAGGATCTCAAGTACAAGGGCGAGGAAACCTGGGTGGAGATCGGGAGCGGCACGATCATCCGCGAGTACTCCACGATCAACCGCGGCAGCACGGCGACGGGCAAGACGACGGTGGGCGAGCGCTGTTTCCTGATGACGTACGTGCACATTGCCCACGATTGCGTCATCGGCAACGACGTCATCATCGCCAACGCGGTGCAGATGGCCGGCCACGTCACCGTCCACGACCGCGCGATCATCAGCGGCCTCGTGCCGATCCATCAATTCGTCCGCATCGGGACCTATTCGTTCGTGGGCGGCGGGTCGCGCGTCAATCAGGACGTGCCGCCGTACACGAAAGCGGCCGGGAATCCGGTCCACCTCTACGGGCTCAATTCGGTGGGCCTGCAGCGCGCCGGCTTCTCGCCGGAACTGAAGCTTGCGCTGAAACGCGCGTACCGTCTCGTGTTCAACTCCGATCTCACGGTCAGCCAGGGGATCGCGCGCGCCCGCGTCGAGCTGCCGCAGATCGGGGAAGTCGAAACGTTCCTGCAGTTCATCGAGGCCTCGCAGCGCGGGGTGATGGTGTGACGCCGCGCGTCCGGCCGGTGAAGGTGGGCGTTGTCGGCGCGGGCGCGCTCGGGTTCCACCACATCCGGCTGCTGAAGAAGATCGATGGCGCGGACGTCGTCGGCTTTTACGACCACAATGCGCCGCGCGCCGCCCAGGTGGCCAAGGACCTCGAGACCACCGCCTTCCCCTCACTCGAGGCGCTGCTGGAGCGGGTCGAAGCGATCACCGTCGTCGTGCCGACCCCGGCGCACGTCGACGTCGGGCACGCGGTGCTCGAGCGCGGCCTGCACGCACTGATCGAGAAGCCGCTCGCCGACACGGTGCAGGGCGCCGAGCTGCTCGTGCAGCTCGGGCGCGAGCGCGGCGTCTGTCTCCAGGTCGGTCACGTGGAGCGATTCAACCGCGCGGTGCGAGCCGCGGCACCCTATCTCGACGAGCCCCGGTTTCTCCAGACCGAGCGGTTGGCACCATTTCAGCCGCGCGGCACCGATGTCGCCGTGATCCTGGACCTGATGATTCACGATCTCGATTTAGTGCTGGAGCTCGTGCGCTCGGAAGTCGGCGAGGTGCGGGCGACCGGCGTGCCGATCCTGTCGCCGCACGTCGACATCGCCAACGCGCGCGTCGAGTTCGCCAACGGCGCCGTCGCGATCATCACGGCGAGCCGCGTGTCGCGCGAGCGGACGCGCAAGCTGCGGATCTTCCAGGCCACGGGATACTTCTCCCTGGACCTCGCGCAGGGGAGCGGCCACTTCTACCGGCTGAAGTCGGGATGGCAGGGAGCCCAGGCCACGCGGATGGAAGACATCGTGGAGCATGTGAAGCTCGAGGCCCCCGAGGCGGAGCCGCTCAAGCTCGAGCTGGAGAGTTTCCTGCGCGCGGTGCGCGGTGACGGCGACGTCGTGGTCACCGGTGCCGCGGGGCTGCAGGCTCTCAACCTCGCTTACCGCGTCGCCGACGCCATCAGTGCCTCGCCGCTCGCTGCGGCGCGGCCGTGACCAGGATCTACATCTCGGCGGGGGAGCCGTCGGCGGACGCACACGCAGCCGCCGTCGCCACTGCCTTACGACGCCGCCTGCCCGGCGTCGAGCTCGAGGCGCTCGGCGGGCCGTTGCTCGAGCGCGCGGGGGTCCGCGTGCTGGACCGGATGGAGTCGTACTCGGTCGTCGGATTCGTCGAAGCGCTTGCCAAGATTCCCGCACACTTTCGCTTGCTGAATCGCATCAAGCAGTCGTTTGAGGCAAAACGCTACGATCTCGTCATCCTGGTCGATTATCCAGGCTACCACCTCCGTGCCGCCTCTGCCGCCCATGCCGCTGGGATTCCGGTGTTGTATTACATCGCGCCGCAGATGTGGGCGTGGGGGCCGAAGCGCGTGAAGAAGCTCGCGCCGGTGAAGCAGCTCGCCGTCATTCTGCCGTTCGAAGAAGAGTTTTTTCGCGAGCGGGGCGTCGCCGCGACCTTCGTCGGACATCCGCTCAAGGACCGGCCAGCCCCGCCGGCGCGCCAGGACGCGCGTCGCGCCATCGGCCTCGATCCGGCCCGGCCCACGCTCGGCCTGTTTCCCGGGAGCCGGAGGCAGGAGGTCCAGCGGCACTGGCCCATCTTCCGCGCCGCCGCGGCCCGCGTCGCCGCCACGCGCCCCGATGTCCAGATCGTCGCCGCGGGCACCCGGGATGCGCAGTATCCCGACGCGGGCGCGATCACCGTGCATCTGGGCGATCCGTTGCTCGTGTTTGCGGCGTCGGACGCCGGCATCTGCAAGTCCGGCACCACGACGCTCGAGGCTGCCATCGCCGACGTGCCGATGGTCATCACCTATCGCGTCCATCCGATCTCTTCCTTCATCGCGTTCCGGCTGATCAAGGTGCCGTGGGTCGGCCTGGTCAACCTCGTGGCGGGGTATGAGGTCGCCCCCGAGTTCCTGCAGCGCCGCGCCACTCCGGACGCGCTCGCGGGCGGCGTGTTGCCGCTACTCGATCCTACGAACGCCGCGACGCGTCGCCAGCGGGAAGGGCTGCAGCTGGTGCGCGACCGCCTGGGAGCGCCGGGCGCCGCGGATCGCGTCGCCGAGCTGGCCACGCGCTTGATCCGATGAAGCTGCGCTGGGCGGAGCCGATCGCGAAGACGCTGGGTCCGCCCGCGATGAAGACTCTCGCGGCCACGTGGCGATTTCGGGTACGCGGTCTCGAGCAGTGGAAACCTCCCTTCATCTATGTGCTGTGGCACTCGCGGATCCTGCCGTTGTTGGCACTCCATAAGCGTGAAGGGATCGTGCTGCTGGTCAGCCGGCATCGCGACGGAGAGTATCTCGCCGATCTCGCGCAGGGGTGGGGTTACAACTCGGTCCGCGGGTCCACGCAGCGCGGCGGCGAGGTGGGCCTGCTGGGCATCGTGCGGGCGCTGCAGGGCGGCGCGGTGGTGGCAGTGACGCCCGACGGTCCGCGCGGACCGCGCGAGCGGGTGCAGCCGGGCGCGATCGCCGCCGCGCAGCACGCCGGCGTGCCGCTCATCGCGGTCGGCGCCCGGACCGCGTCCGCGTGGTATCTCGGCTCCTGGGATCGCATATGTATTCCGAAGCCGTTCGCGGCGATCGATGTGCGCTATAGCGCGCCGATTCGGATCGGGCCGGGGAAAGACGGTCTGCGGCAGGGCATCGCGGTGGTCGAACGCAGCCTGCACGAGGTCACGGGGACCGGGTGAGCGCGCACCGCATCGCCCAGTGGATCTGGTGGAGCGGCGCGGCCCCCGCGCGCGCCGCGCGCGGCATGCTGCTGCCCTTTGCGATCGTGTATCGCTCGATCATGAGTGTGCGGGCGAAGGCATACGCGCGCGGCTGGCTGCGACAGCGGCCGTTGCCGTTGCCGTCCGTCGCGATCGGCAATCTCGCCGTCGGTGGGGCGGGGAAGACGCCGCTCGCCGCGTGGACCGCCGCGTTCTTCGCCCGCCGCGGCGTCAAACCCGGCATCCTGCTCCGGGGATATCGTGGCGACGAGCAGGACGTGCACCGGCGGCTGGTTCCGGAGGCGGTCGTCGTGCCGGACGGCGACCGGCTGACCGGCGGCAAGAAGGCGCGCGAACAAGGCGCGAAGGTGCTGGTGCTGGATGACGCGTTCCAGCGGCTGGATGTGAAACGGGACGTAAACATCGCCGTGGTGAGCGCCGAGAGCGTGCCGCCGCGCGCGTTGGCCTGGCCGCTGCCGGCCGGTCCGTGGCGGGAGGATTGGAGCGCGCTCGGCCGGGCGGATGTCATCGTCGTCACCAGGCGCCGCGCCGCCGTCGCCGAATCGCGCGTGCTGGCCGGCCGGATCGCGGCCCGCTGGCCGAAGACGGTGGTCGCGACTGTCCAGCTCGCGCTCGACGGATTGGGCGGGCTCCGCTCGGGCCGGCGGGTGGAGTTGGCGGCGCTCGACCGCACCCGCGTCGTCGTCGCGGCCGGGATCGCCGATCCCGTGAGTTTCGCCGCGCAAATCCGTGCCTGCGGTGCGAAGGTGCAACTCATGGCATACCAAGATCATCACGGCTATCCGCCTGGCGATATCGCCCGGCTCGCGCGGGCCGCAAAAGACGCCGATTATGTAGTGGTCACCGAGAAGGACGCGGTGAAGCTGCGCAGCCGCTGGCCGTCCGATGCGCCGGAGCCCCTGGTGGCCCAGCTCGCGCTGCGATGGGAGCTCAACGGCGCCGCCGTCGAACGAGTCCTGGAAGGGGTCCTGAAAAAGGTCGTATGAGCGAACCAGCGATTATTCGTCCCGACAAGCAGACCTTTCTCGCCGAGGAGAATCCCTTCGAGGCGATGATGGAACGCTTTGACCACGCCGCGAAGCTGCTCAATCTCGATCGCGGCTTGTACAAGGTGCTCCGCAATCCCGAAAAACAGATCATCGTCTCAGTCCCCATCCTCCGTGACAACGGCGAGGTCGAGGTCTACACGGGGTATCGCGTGTTGTACAACACGTCACGGGGTCCCGCCAAGGGGGGGATTCGGTTCGACCTCAACGTCACGCTCGAAGAGGTCAAGGCGCTGGCCGCCTGGATGACGTGGAAGTGCGCGCTGGTCAGCATTCCGTTCGGCGGCTCCAAGGGCGGCGTGGTCTGCGACCCGAGCACGATGTCCATGGCGGAGCTCGAGCGGGTCACCCGGCGCTACACCTCGAGCATCATCGAGACGCTCGGCCCCGATTCCGATGTACCGGCTCCCGACGTCAATACCAACGAGCGGGTCATGGCCTGGATCATGGACACCTATTCCATGCACAAGCGCCACACGGTGACGGCGGTGGTCACGGGGAAGCCAGTCGAAATGGGTGGATCGCTCGGCAGGCGCGAGGCGACGGGGCGCGGCTGCATGATCGTGACGCGCGAAGCCCTGACGAAATTGGGGATGAGCCTCAAGGGTACCCGCGTCGCGGTGCAAGGCTTCGGCAACGTGGGGTCCGTGGCCGCCGACCTCATGGCGAAGGAAGGCGCAATCATCGTCGCCGTCTCGGACAAGTCGACCGCCCTGCACAATCCCAAGGGTTTGGACGTGCAGGACCTGATCAAGTGGGTGAAGGAGCATCGTGCGCTCGGTGGCTACACCAAGGCCGAAACGATCACGCACGAGCAGGTGTTGACCGTCGACTGTGACGTCTTGATCCCCGCCGCGACCGAGAACGTGATTACCCGCAAGAACGCCCCCCACATCAAGGCCAAAATCATCTGCGAAGGCGCGAACGGTCCCACCAGCGCTGCCGCCGACAAGATTCTCGAGGATAAGGGCGTGTTCGTGATTCCCGACATCCTGGCGAACGCCGGTGGCGTGACCGTCAGCTACTTCGAATGGGTGCAGGACCGCGGCGGCTATTTCTGGGACGAGGACACCGTGAACCGCCGGCTCGAGGCGATTCTGGTCCGCTCCTTCGGCGAGGTGATGGCGATGGCGTCGAAGCACAAGGTCGCTAACCGGATCGCGTCCTACATCGTGGCCGTGGATCGCGTTGCGGCGATGCACCGGTTGCGCGGCATGTATGCCTGATGAAGTATCGCGTCATCGCGCTCGGCGGTGCGCGCATGAAGAGCGCCGCGCTGCGGGCGGCGTGTGACGAATACCTGAGCCGGATCAAGCACTACGCCAAGATCGAAGAGCGCGAAGTCGACGACGCACGGATCCCCGAGGATTCGCGCGTGATCGCGCTGGCCGAGCAGGGCGAGTCGTGGACCTCGGAGCAGCTGGCGGAGCTGGTGGGCCGGTGGGAGATGGAAGGGCGCGACGTCACGTTTGTGATCGGCGGAGCGGACGGCCTTCCCGCCGGCGTGGTGGACGGCGCCGAGCGCACCTGGAGCCTGGGACCGCTGACGCTGCCGCACGAGCTCGCCCGCGTCGTCGTCTACGAGCAGCTCTATCGCGCGCATACGATCCGGCGTGGAGAGAAGTACCATCGAGGATCCTGAGCTGACCGCTGCCGACCGCGCCGCGCTGCTCGCCCTGGCGCGTGCCTCCATCGCGGCGGTGCTCGACGGCCGCTCCCCTCCGGAAGTGCCCGATGTGCCCGGCGCGAACCTGTGCCGCGGCGCGTTCGTGACGTTGGAAGAGAAGGAGGGACACGATCTGCGCGGCTGCATCGGCCACATCGCGGGCGACCGGCCACTCGGTGAGGTCGTGCGGCAAGTGGCCGTCTCCGCGGCGCGCTCCGATCCGCGCTTCCCGCCGGTGCTGCTCGCCGAGCTGGGCGCGCTCCGGATCGAGATTTCCGTTCTCTCCCCGCCCGTGCGCGTCGCGCCGTCCGAGCGCCCCCACCTCGTGATCGGTCGGGACGGCCTGCTCGTGCGTCGCGGGCGCGCCCAGGCCGTGCTGCTGCCGCAGGTGGCCACCGAGCACGGATTCGGGCCCGAGGCGTTTCTGAACGCCGTCTGCCACAAGGCAGGGCTCGCACCGGCCAGCTGGCGGGAACCGGATACCCACGTCTTCACGTTCACAGCGGACGTCTTCGTCGAATGACCGAGTGGTTCGAGCAATGGTTCGGCGAGGAGTATCATGCCCTCTATCCGCACCGCGACGATGAGGATGCGCGCCGTGCCATCGCGCTCATTCGCCGCGTCGTGAAGTGGAAGTCCGGAGACAGGATACTGGATCTTGCGTGCGGACCGGGACGGCATGCCGCTGAGCTCTCGCGGTGGGGCGGCCAGGTGGTGGGGTTCGACTTGTCGCGCGCCATGTTGCGACGCGCGCGGGAGCGCAGCGGCGGATCACTGGTACGCGGCGACATGCGGGCATTGCCGTTTCGCAATGGCAGCTTCGCGCTCGCCGTCAACCTCTTCACCTCTTTTGGTTACTTTTTGGACGATGAGGAGCACCGGCGCGTGGTCCAACAGGTCGTCGCAGCCCTGTCTCCGGGCGGATACTTCGTCCTCGACTATCTCAACGCCGCGCACGTCCGCCGTACGCTCAAGCTCACCGAGCAGGCGAAAGGCCGCGACGTGCTGGTGACCCGCCGTATCGACGCCGCCAACCGTTTCGTGATCAAGGAAATCGAGCTGCGTGACGAGGGGCGCCGCTTCGAGGAGCGCGTGCGCCTCTTCGATGCCGACGAGCTGGCCGGGCTGTTCACCGACGCCGGTCTCGAGGTCACCGCGCGGTTCGGCGACTACGACGGGGCTCCGCCGGGCCCTGATGCGCCGCGCATGATCCTCGTGGGCACGCGCCCGTGATCGCGCGCATCGTTTCCACCCCGATTCCGATGCCGGCGGGGAAGATCCCCGCGGGGAAACCGCGCCGCATCGCTCCTGACGTCCTTGCAGCCGTCGTTCCCGGTCCCGGCCGGGATCGCCTGGCTGAAGGGAAGGGGGACGTCCTGGCGGTGACCACCGGGCAACAGCCCGGCCTGTTCACCGGGCCCCTGTACACCGTGCACAAGGCGTTATCGGCGATCGCGCTGGCGCGCCGGCTCGAGAAAGAACGCGGCGTGCCCGTCGTACCGGTCTTCTGGGTCGCCGGCGATGATCACGATCTTGCAGAGGCGAATCACGCCTGGGTGCTCGGGCGCGACAATGAGCCGGTGAAGATCGTGCTGCGCGAGCGCCCACATGAAGCGCCGCAGCTGCCGTTGTTCCGCGAGTTGCTGGGCCCGGATATCCGCGGCGCGCTCGACGCCCTCGACCAGGCCTTACCGGATGCGGAGTGCAAGCCGGAGGTACGGCAGTGGCTCGAAGCCGCCTACCGGCCAGACACGAATCTGGCGGACGCCGGCGCGAACGCGCTCCAGCAGCTGCTCGGCGGTCGAGGGGGGGGTCTTGCGGTGTTTCGCGCGCACGACCCGAGCGCCAAGCGCGCGGCGGCGCCGTGGATATTGCGTGCACTGGATGAGACGCTCGCGGACGGGCTGACGCCGGTCATGGTCGAAGGACGGCTCGGCCGGGATCGGTTAAAACCGGAGGGGGGCGATTACGTCACCCGCCGGAGCGGCGAGCGGTTCACCCGCGCCCAGCTCGAGCAGATCGCCGCCGAGACACCCGAGCGCCTGTCGCCCAACGTGCTGCTGCGCCCCGTGATCGAGGCAGCGCTCTTTCCGACGGTCGCCTACTGCGGCGGTCCCGGAGAGATGGAGTATCTGCCCGAAGCCGCGCCGCTGTTCGCGAAGTTGGGTGTCGCGCCACAGGCACACGTGCCTCGCTGGTCCGGAATGATCATCGAAGCCCGCATCGACAAGGTGCTGCAGAAGCACGGTCTCACCCCTCGAGATTTCGAGGGCCCGCCGGGCGTCCTCGAGGCGCGGTTCGCGCAGGCCAGTCTTCCGCCGGAGCTTGCGGCATCGCTGCAGGAGCTGCGGAACGACGTCGAAGCGCGGTTCGCGCGCATCAGCGGCGAGGTCACGCAGCTCGACCCCACGCTCGAGCGCACGGTCCAATCGGCGCGCAACGCGGCGCTCGCCGGGACGAACGAGATCGAGAAGAAGCTCGTCGCGAGTGTGAAGCGCACGCAGGGCACCGTGCTGAGCCAGCTCGCGCGCGCCCGCGCCGCGCTCGCACCGGGCGGCAAGCCGCAGGAGCGCGTGCTCACCGTCGCGTCGTTCCTCGCCCGCTACAGCGGCTCGTTGTTGGACGAGATCGATGCCGAGGTGGCGCGGTGGGCGGCGAGTTTATAGAATCCGGTCCATGTGGGTGCTCGCCGTCATTCTCATCGTCGCGTTGCTCATCCCCGTTGCCGCGATTCTGGTCGACTCGCCGCTGGGCAAGTCGGTGGCGCGACGCATGGAGGGACGCGTCGACGACGGAGGAAACCTGCAACGTAAAGTCGAGACCATGGAAGCGGAGATCGAAGAGCTGAACCGCTCAGTTGCCGGAATGCGGGAGGAGCTGCAATTCATGCAACGCCTGCTGGAAGACCCCCGCCGCAAGAAACCCACGTCTTGAAAGGCAGCAGCGGTCGTCACGCGGCACGAGTGGCGGCCGGCATTCTCGTCACTCGCGTGCTCGGGTATGTCCGCGAGCGCGTATTCGCGCACTACTTCGGCAACGGTGCCGCGGCCGACGCCTTCCGGGCGGCCCTGCGCATCCCCAACGCGCTGCGCAATCTGCTGGGCGAGGGCACGCTCTCCGCCTCGTTCATTCCCGTTTATGCCGCCTTAGAAGAAAAGGACACGCGGGCAGCACGGGCGTTGGCGGGGACGATTCTCGGGCTGCTGCTCGTCGCGACTGCCGTCCTCGCTCTCATCGGGATCGCCTTCGCGCCCACCGTGACGGCGTTGATCGCGCAAGGATTCGACCCCTCCCGGCGCGAGCTCACGACGATCCTCGTCCGAATCCTGTTCCCGATGACGGGGCTCATGGTCGTGTCGGCCTGGTGCCTCGGCATCCTCAACACGCATCGCCGGTTCTTCCTGCCGTATGCCGCGCCGGCGCTCTGGAACATCGCCGGCATCGCCGCCATGGTCGTGGCGGCCCAGTGGCTCAAGGGTCGAGGTCTCCCGCCCGATCAGCAGCTGTATCGCTTGTCGCTCGCGCTCGCGTGGGGCACGGTCCTCGGCAGCGTGCTGCAGATTGCCATCCAGCTGCCCTCCTGCTGGAAGCTCCTGGGTGGGATTCCGCTGCGCGTCAGTCTCGTGCCGGAGGGCGTCCGCGATGTCATCATCGCATGGCTGCCGCTCGTCCTTGGCGCGGGCGTCGCCCAGCTGTCGGGTCTCGTCGACACCTTCCTCGGGTCGTATACCGGTGAAGGCGGACTGGCAAGTCTGACGTACGCCCAGATCGTCCAACAGCTGCCGATCAGCCTGTTCGGCACCGCCATCGCAGCGGCGTCCTTGCCCGACTTGTCGCGCGATGCGGTGGGGGAGACGCCCAACGCGCAGCTGCGCGCGCGCATCGCCGTGGCGTTCCGCAGGATTGCGTTTTTTGTGATTCCATCCGCATTCGCGTTTGCGGCGCTCGGCCCACAGATCATCGGCGCCCTCTATCAGACCGGTCGCTTCCACCCGGACGACACGACGCGGGTGGGCGGAGTGCTGGCGGCCTACGGGATCGGATTGCTCGGCACGTCGACGGTGCGCCTTTTCGCCTCCGGCTTTTACGCGCTGCGCGACACGCGCACGCCGGTGAAGATCGCGATCACGTCGCTCGTCATTTCCGCGCTGCTGTCTTGGGTTTTCATGCGGCGCTTCGGGCCGGCCGGAATCGCGCTCGGCGCATCGATCGGCCAGTCGTTCAACACGGTGCTGCATCTCTACGACCTCGACAAACGCATCGGGACTATCCTGCAGCGAACCGACTGGCGCACGCTCGGCCTGGTGGTTGCCGCTGCGGCGATCGCCGCCGGCCTCGGGGTCGCGGCAGATCAAGTCGCTGCCGTGTGGCGACCCGTGCCTCGGGGCATTGCTGTGCTGGGTATCTTTGGGGTGGCATACGGGGCGCTCACTTTGGCGTTCCGCCACCCCGACGCGATACGTGCTTGGCAATCTCTGACCGGCTCACCCGCCAACTAGCGGCACTCCCCGCTCGCCCCGGCGTCTATCTCTGGAAAGACGCTTCCGGGGAGATCGTGTACGTCGGCAAGGCGGCGAACCTTCGTTCGCGCGTCCCCCAATACTTCGCCGATGACCAGGGGAGTCCGGAGCGCGAGGCGCTCCAGGGGCAGATTGCCGATCTCGAGACGATCATCGTCCCGACCGAGGCACAGGCGCTGCTGCTCGAGAACACGCTCATCAAGGAGCACCAGCCCAAGTTCAACATTCGGCTGCGCGACGATAAGAGCTATCCGCAGATCGCGGTCACGCTCGCCGAGCCCTTCCCGCGTGTTCTGGTCGTCCGGCGGGTCACGATTCCCGGCGCCCGCTACTTCGGGCCTTATACCGACGTCGCCACGTTACGGCAGACGCTGAAGATTGTCCGCCGCATCTTCACGGTGCGGTCCTGCTCGTGGGACCTGCCCAAAGACGCGCCCGATCGCCCCTGTCTTGATTTTCATATCGACCGCTGTAAGGCCCCGTGCGTCGGGTATCAGAGCGTCGAGGACTATCGACGCATGATCGACGACGTGTTGCTGTTTTTGGCGGGGAAGACGCTCGATGTCCGGGGCCGGCTGCGGGAGCGCATGCAGGAAGCGAGCAACGCGCAGGATTACGAACGGGCGGCGCAGCTGCGGGATGCGTTGAAGTGGCTGGACCAGCTCGAGCAGCCGCAGATGGTGGAAGTCGTGGGAGGCGGCGACGCCGACGCCATCAGCCTCGCGCGCGATGGCGACGACGCGGTCGGCGTCATTCTGCGCATTCGTGACGGCAAGCTCGTCGCGCGCGAGCACCGGTTCCTGGAGCATGTCGAACACGCCCCAGAGGGGGATGTGCTCCGCACTTTTGTGGTGGGCTACTACCTCCCGCTCGAGCAGCGCGCGCAACGCGTGGTGCTGCCGTTTGCGCCCGCCGATTTCGATGCTCTGCGCGAGCTGGCGCCCGGCGTTGAGTTTGTGGTCCCGCAGCGCGGCTCCGCCGCGAAACTCGTGGAGCTGGCGGACCAGAACGCGCGCCACCTGCTCGAGAGCTTCAAGATCGAGACATTCGACATCGATGAACGGGCGGCCGACCCGGTCTTCGCGCTGGGGCGTGACCTCGGCCTGCCGGTCGTACCGCGGGCGATGGTGTGCATCGACATTTCGCATAACCAGGGCCGCGATACGGTGGGCTCGCTGGTGTGGTTTGAGGGCGGCCGCCCCCGCAAAGCGGACTACCGCCACTATCGCATCAAAGGGGTAGAAGGGATCGACGATTTCGCGGCGATGAAGGAAGTCGTCACGCGGTTTCTCACGCGGCGCATCGCGGAGAACAAGCAAATCCCGGATCTGGTCGTCATCGATGGAGGGAAGGGCCAATTGGCGGCAGCAGTTGAAGCGGCGCGCGCCCAGGGTCAGGAGCGACTGCCGATCGTGAGTTTGGCGAAACGGGACGAGGAGGTCTTCCTCGCGACGAGTGGCGAGCCGCTGCGCCTGTCGCGCCGCAGCCCGTCGCTCAGGCTCCTCCAGCGCGCGCGCGACGAAGCCCATCGCTTTGCAGTCACCTACAGCCGGAAGCGGCGCGCCCAGCGCACCCTGACGTCTGAGCTGCTGCGAATTCCGGGGATCGGACCGGCGCGGCGGCGGCTGTTGCTCGAGCGGTTCGGCTCACTCGCCGGCGTCCGGACCGCCACGCCCGCCGAGATCGCCGCGCTGCCGGGATTTTCCTCCAAGCTCGCCGACCGGATCCTCGACCGGCTGCACCCCTCTCAACGCGCGTGACAAACTGGATATTGGAGTGCTCGGCGTGCGAGCCCGTGCGCACGCGTGAACGCGACGGTTTCCCCGGCGTGTGCGAAGTGTGCGGGTCGCCATATCTCGTCCGCTACGAGACTCTCCCCCTGCCTGAAACCAAGACGCAGCTCCGTAACCGGCGTTGGACGATGTGGCGCTACGAGGGCTGGCTGCCGCTGACTGACGGTGAGCAACCTGTCACGCTCGGAGAGGGCGGCACGCCGTTGCTCAAGGTCGATCGGATCGCCGCGCGCCAGGGTTTCGACCAGCTCTGGGTCAAGGACGAAAGCACGAACCCCACCGGTTCGTTCAAAGCCCGGGGACTCGCCGCCGCAGTCACACGAGCGGCGCTCTCGGGCGTCAAGGAATTCGTGGTCCCAACTGCCGGCAATGCAGGGATCGCCCTCGCCGCCTACGCGACCCGCGCCGGTGCGTCGGCGCGCGTGTACGCGCCCGCCACCACGCCGCGCACTATCCTGGATCAGATCCGCGCGTTTGGCGGAGATCTGATACTGCTCGATGGCCATATCGGCGACTGCGGGATCGCCGCCCGGCTGCACGCCGCTGAAACCGGCGCGATCGACGTCTCCACGTTGCGCGAGCCGTATCGCATCGAGGGCAAGAAAACGCTCGGCCTCGAGCTGGCCGAGCAGATGGCGTGGACGCTGCCCGACGCGATCATCTATCCGACGGGCGGCGGGACAGGGTTGATCGGGATGTGGAAGGCGTTCCAGGAACTGCGCCAAGGCGGTTGGTTGCGTGGGCCGCTGCCCCGGATGTTCACCGTGCAGGCGAACGGCTGCGCCCCGGTGGTCCAGGCCTTCGACTCGGGCGCAGAGCGATGCGAGCCGTGGCCCGATCCCCAAACCCGTGCGGCCGGTTTGCGTGTGCCTGGGCCGCTCGGCGACCGGCTCATGCTGCGGGCGCTGCGCGAAAGCGGTGGCGGCGCGGTCGCCGTGAGCGACGAAGCACTCGCCGCGGCCGCGCGCGAGCTGCAGGTCGCCGAAGGGATCGACGCATCGCCGGAGGGTGGGGCCGCCTTGTCAGGCGCCGTCGCGCTCAAAAACCGCGGCGTGCTGCGTCCGGAGCAGCGCATCGTGCTCTTCAACACGGGCGCTGGGTGGCTCTACAGGGCCTAAGCCGTTTATATTTCACTACTTCGCCCCATGCGCATAGCCATCCTGGATCCGACCGCTGGTATCAGCGGCGACATGACTTTGGGGGCCCTCCTCGCGGTGGGCCTGCCGGCCTCATGGCTCGAAGAGCTGCCCGGACGGCTGGGCGTGGGTGATGTTCGCGTTACGGTTCGCGACGTGCGCCGCGCCGGGATCACGTGTAAGCAGATCGACTTCAAGATCCCTGAGCAGCCGCACGGCCGTCACGTTGGCGAGCTGATCAAGCTCGTCGAACGGGCGCCGGTCTCGGACTGGGTGAAGGAGCGAGCGGTTCGCGCGTTCCGCCTGGTGGGTGAGGCCGAGGGGCGCGTGCACGGGGTCGCGCCCGAGAAGGTCCATCTGCACGAAGTCGGTGCCGTTGATGCGGTGCTCGACATCGTGGGCGCAATCGAAGGGTTCGAGCGGCTCGGCGTTGAGGCCGTTTACAACTTCCCGGTCGCGGTGGGGCAGGGGTGGGTCGAGGCCGCGCACGGTAAGCTGCCCATACCTGCGCCCGCGACGGCAATTCTGCTCGAGGGGCTCGAGATCGCCGGCGCGGGGGGGGGGCCGGTCGAAGGCGAGGCGACGACGCCAACTGGGGCAGCGCTCCTGCGCGTGCTGTCGGCCGGCGCGCCGCCCGATCGCTGGCGCATGGCCGGCAGCGGTTGGGGCGCGGGGCAGCGCGATCCCAAACACTACCCGAACGCGCTGCGCATTGTCGTCGCCGAGTCCGCGGGCGAGGCCGCGCGGGTTGTGTTGCTCGCCACCGACGTGGACGACATGAGCCCCGAGTATGTGGAGCCGCTCCGCCAGGCGCTCGTGCAGGCAGGGGCGCTCGACGTTCAGAGCTGGCCGGTCCAGATGAAAAAGGGCCGGCAGGGATTTCGCGTTGAAGTGATGGTCCCGGAGGCACTTGCCGAAGCGGTCACAGCCGAATTGTTCCGTCACAGCACGACGGCCGGCGTACGACGCTGGGTCGCGGAGCGCGCCACGCTGCCGCGCCATCAGCTCACGGTCCGGCTGGACGGTGTGGCGGTGCGGGTAAAGGTGCTGGATGGCGGGAGTGTGCGAGTGAAGCCAGAATACGACGATGTCCTGGCGGCGGCGCAGGCGTTGGGACGACCGCCGCTCGAGGTGGCGCGCGCCGTCGAGCGTGACGCCGAGGCTCTTATCGCGAAAGCCAAGGAGTGAACGTGCGAACTGTTCGCAATCTTGCGGTCCTCGTGTTTACGACAGTGACGATCCCGCTGGCCGCGCAGCAGCGCGGAGGCGGCGGTGGCCAGCCGGCGCAGGCACGCTGGGCGGATCCCAAGTGCGACCTGAAACCCAACAACGCCCTGGTCAACCAGGGTCTGTTGTTCCTGAAGAGCGCGACGACCGGACGTTTTGAGGATCAGAAGAAGAAGGATTTGAATGACGCGCAGCGTGTATTGCTGCAGGCGCTCACGACCGGCGGGCAGGAGAAGAACCCGGCTGCCTGGTACTACCTGGCGCGCTACTACATCATCACCAATGACGCGGGGGGGATCGATTCCGCGTTCACGCGCGCCGAGGCGCTGAAGCCCGACTGTGGCGGCGACATC
>Ga0207653_10000201_pt1 | contig 40440 bp, 34 predicted proteins | sample KBSK5251metaG_FD_184341 | JGI IMG/M metagenome (GOLD analysis project Ga0207653, IMG submission 184341) | Corn, switchgrass and miscanthus rhizosphere microbial communities from Kellogg Biological Station, Michigan, USA - KBS K5-25-1 metaG... | ecosystem: Host-associated > Plants > Roots >...
CTATCAGCGTATCCGGATCGTTTTCGTAATCCTCACGTTTGAACTGCCGGTAATCCATGAATCCCAAATGCACGCGGCGGCACGTTTCTTCGTCGAGCGCGGAAGCCATCGTGATGCGATAACGCGGCACGACTCGTCCTTGTTCGTCGCGTTGCCCGGCGTATGAAACATGCGCCAAATGCGCGGCGACCGCCAGATTGTTTTGTAATTCAGTCGAGAGCGCCACCATCTCACGCACCCGATCCAGCGGGGCGTAGCCGTACTTTTCGATTAACTTTCCGTGCGTCTCAGAGATAGATCGCAGATGGGGCGCGTAGATGATCAATTCACCACCCGCTTCAATAATCCCGCCGAGTTTATAGCTCGCCTTCCCGCCCACCCACAGTTCGTCGTAATGCTCGTCAAGTAAGGCGACGACGCGCGTGTATTTGCGTCCGGTGTATTTGATGTGGACCTGGGCGCTGACTTCGGCGGCGCGACGAAATGCTTCGCGAAAGTCGCCGGCGAACAATGCGTGCGTGTGCAAGACGTTGTCATCGTCGCGCGTCACCACGGAATTGAGGGTGATGATCTGGGCCGAAACAAAATCGGCGGCGGCTTCGATCATGTGACGAGTCGGCGTCTCGACGCGGCCAATCACGTTTTCGATACTGGCCAGCGCGCCCAGCCAATGTGTCGCGTGCGTCAGGTCCGGACCAGCGATGCCAGGAAAAAGATATTTTGCGCCGCCGGCAAAACCTGCAACTTCATGCGGCACGGTCGCGCTGAAAATAAGAATCGTGTCGTAGATTCCGGGCGCTAACAGTCGATTCAGGTTCACCTTTACGGCTTCGTTGATTAAGCCGCCAGTCAAACGCGAAACTTCGGTCGCGCTTAACTCGCCGATCGTCGTCAACTCTTCCGGAACATTCCATTGGTGATCGAAGATTTGTCCGAGTCCGGTTGTGCCGCCATTGTCGAAGCCGATTTTGGAACGCTTCTCGTTGTCAGACATCGGCACGTGAGTGCCCTGGGCGACCAGCGCGTCGAATTGCGCGACGCGACGCGCCGAAAGAATCTCAGCCGCAAAGGGAAACAAAATGTCGGTGTTGTCGTCGCGGGTTTTGTCGGGAATGATTCCGAGCACGCGCGCGCCCGGAGCGACATGCATGAGGGCTTTGTCGACAACATCGCGCAACTCATCCGGCGAGAGATCAGAGTCGGCTGATCCTTTGCCAATGAATGCGCGCGCTGCTTTACTGGCCGTGGTTTCCAAGTGGTTCTTCTGTAAACGTCGTGTCTTTCTCCGTGTCTCTGTGGATCTCGGTGTCTCTGTGGTGAAATCGTGCGAAGGACACTCACCACAGAGTCACAGAAATCCACAGAGGCACAGAGAAACTCTAGACGCCGAATTGCGTTCTAATAATGCTGACGATTTCGTCCAGCGGCGTCTGAATGTCAACGCGCAAAGCGCTGTCGGGTTCTTCCAGCGTCTGAAACTGACTCTCCAGTAATGCCGGGTTCATATAATGATTGCTGCGCGCGCTCAGTCTCGCCTTAATCAATTCGTAATCGCCTTTGAGATAGACGAGTTTGACTCGCTCATCAATCAACAACATCTCGCGATAACTTTGTTTTAGCGCAGAACAAGCGAGAACTGCAGTCTGATTGTTCGCCAGCCTCTCTTGAATTAAGCGCTGCAGAGCCTCGAGCCAGGGCTTTCTGTCGCCATCATTCAACGGCACGCCGCTCTTCATTTTCGCGACATTGGCCGCGGAATGAAAATCGTCCGCGTCGAAATATTTCCAGCCAAGTGATTCAGCCAGCTCCTGGCCGACAGTGGTCTTCCCCGATCCGGTAACGCCCATGAGTATGATGATCATACTGTAAATTTTCGATTGATTGTCGCTTAAGTTGGGCTCTGCAGGAAAGCCCTGATTTCTCGATCGCTAAGTCTAAAGCGAGCGAGTAGTGCCCCAATTTGAATTAGTTTTCGGTAGCCCAGGCGTTTACGCCCGGGAATGAAAGATGGGTTAGTTTCAAAAGCCCAATGAATGGGGCTTTAATAGCGAATAGCGCCGCCTGTTTCTTCTCAGCCGTAAGCGCCTGGGCTACACAAAACCCCGCGACACAAATTTACTGCACCACCGGCAAGCAAGGACGCTCGCGCTTCAGTCTAGTTCTGGAACTTCATACCGCCACCCGAAGGAAGACTATGCGCTCGCGCCCCGACCGATAGCCACTCAAGCGGTGCCTGGATTATGCTGGGCACAGACATGCCGAAAAAGAGTGCAGGCCTTCTGTTGTTCCGACAGAATTCTGAAGCGTCGCAGCTCGAGGTGTTCTTAGTTCATCCGGGTGGGCCATTCTGGCGTAAAAAGGACGAAGGCGCATGGACCATTCCGAAAGGCGAGTTTACCGATGAAGAGGACGGGCTCGCGGCGGCCAGGCGCGAGTTTCGGGAAGAGACTGGAAGTGACGCACCGGTTGGCGATTACCTTCCGCTCAAACCGATCAAGCAGGCTGGCGGGAAGATCGTCTACGCTTGGGCGATTGAAGCTGATTTCGATCCGGCTGGTTTACAAAGCAATAGTTTTTCTTGTGAGTGGCCGCCCCGTTCGGGACGCATGCAGGAGTTTCCCGAGATCGATCGCGCAGAGTGGTTTGCGCCCGACACGGCTAAGCGAAAAATCCTGGCCGGACAAATACCGTTGATAGATTCCCTTATTGAATTGCTGGGAGCCGTTCGATCGTGACTGGAGCGCAAGCGTCCCCGCTTGCAAATCCCGGCAACCGAGACGGTTGCGCTCCAGCCTAAGACGTTTGGTCCAAAGGCGCGTTCTCATCGGCGCCGTTTTTCATCTCTTTCACTCCGTCGTCCGTGCTGACCGCGTAAGTGTTCGCAGCAATCCCCGTCCGGGCGCGATACTCTCCGGCAATGAAACTGCTGAAAGATTCCACCTCGTTCGTGCGAACAAGATTGACCGTGCAACCGCCAAAACCGCCGCCAGTCATTCTCGCGCCAAAGACCCCCGCGCAACTGCCGGCGAGTTCCACCATCAAATCCAACTCAGCACTGCTAACTTCATAGTCGTCACGCAGAGACGCGTGCGATGCTGACATCAGCTTGCCAAATTTCTCGACGTCGCCATCGGTGAGGGCGACTGCGGCCTCGAGCGTGCGAGCATTTTCACTGATGACATGGTGCGCCCGTCGATAGAGTACATCCGGTAATTCACCTGCGTGCTTTTCTAAATCGCCGACGCTCACATCGCGCAAGGCGCTAATCGTTGGAAGAAATCTGCGCAGGATGCTCACCGCCTCCTCACACTCGCGGCGCCTTTGATTGTAAGCAGAGCTCGCGAGTTCGTGTTTGACGTTCGTGTTGCAGACGACCACGGTGGTGTCCGGCAGATTTAGATCGATGAGTTTTACGTCAAGCGAACGACAATCGATTAAGAGAGCATGGGACTTTTGCGCAGCACTGACCGTTAGCTGGTCCATGATTCCACAGCGAGTGCCAACGTAGGTATGCTCAGCTTTTTGCGCGATCAGCGCCAGGTCTTTCACATCCAAAGATTCGTTGCAGAGCCCGAGAAACGCGGCGGCCACCGAAATTTCGAGCGCTGCGGATGAAGACAGTCCGGCGCCGATGGGAACTTCCGAACCAATCAACAGGTCAGCGCCGGAAAGCTTAAAGCCGCGCGTTTCGAGTTCGAACGCGATGCCCGCGATGTAGCTCAACCATGCTGGTTCGCACACACCGTCCGGTTCGTCCAAAGAGAAATCGGAAGCCTCATTTAGATCCAGTGACTGAACGCGGACGACGCGAGAATCATTAGCCGCGGCGCCGACATATGTTCGCCGGTCAATTGCGATGGGCAGCACAAAACCGTCGTTATAGTCGGTGTGCTCGCCAATCAGATTGACCCTTCCGGGAGCCGAAAATATTCGCGGCGACTTTCCGTAGGTCCGCTGGAACTGCCGAATTAAGTTGTCGAGGTTGGCCACGATTGCTCCTGAAGAGCGGCGAGCTTGAGTTCATTGTCTGACCGCCGCGATGATTCTAATGCAACACTGGTCAGGCTAAATCATTTTTTGCAAATCCCTTCGAGTTTTTCTTCCAGGCTGGTCGGCTCGAAATCTTGGTAGTGGCCATTTTGAATTCTCGACTCCTCCTCTGGTAAATGCTTTTCAAATATCTTAACCGCAGAGGAGCACAGAGGTTTCCACAGGGGACACAGAGGAGAGGAAGGCGAAATTAGGCCACTAACGAAGAACGCGTGGAAGTCAGACTCATGAGGAACAAGGGCATCGCCCGAACCGTAGGCAACGGAAAATAGATCATCAATTCGAAACGTTGTTCTTCAACAACTCGGTCCCGCGAGCGCTTCCGTCATGGGAGAGCGCTCGCGGACGACTTGCACTAACCTCGCCGTGTAATCATCTCCAGTTTTTCACGGTCGGCCAGCCGGCTTGCAGGTTCCATTTCAAACCACGACAAAGAAGAATCGGTTGCGTCTCGTACCAGAAAGCGTAAGGGTTGTTTTGCGTGTCTGCGACGGTGACTGACTCGAATTCTTTCCGCACGTCCTCTTCTTTCTCGCCAATCAAAATCACAATTTCGCCCGTGTAGTTTCGCGGGCCCCACAAGAAATAGTTTTGGTGGCCGCTGACGGCTTTTGGCAGACCGTATTTGGGACCAAAGAAATCAATCGCGCCCGCGTCGCCGTAGTTATGGCAGAAGATTGCGGTCCTGGCTTGCTCTTCAGGCGAAAGCGAATGATAGACGCGCGCAACCTTCTCAACCATCTCAGGCCAGTTGAACTCGTCGGCATAGTATTGCGGCAGCTTCGCGCCGATGAAACTGCGCTCGGTCTTTGCTCCCTCGATCGGCAGGTAAGTTTGATAACGAATGTATGCGTCGATGGGCAGAATCGGTAGCACGCGTGGAAGCAAAAGCCCCACTCCGACAACGAGCCAAACAAAACAGGCAGTCTTCAAAATGCGCGGGCCGACGGTCCGGCGCCGCGATCTCAACCAGTCGACCACGCGCTCAGTCGCGACTGCGCCGCCAGCCAAAAGCATCGCGTAAGCCGGCGCGCTGTAATAGTCTTTGCCGTGCGTCAACATAAAAAACGCGATGGTGATGAGAAACGCCCAGCCGAATACTCGATACCTCCTGGCTGTGGGCGAAAGCAAATAGAAGAGCAGGCCGCCGAACCAGAAAAGGAAGCTAAACGGGTTCATCATCAAGATCTGCTGGAGAAGGTATTGGCCCGGCGGAAGAATTATGTCTTTGCCCGTTGCGCGAACGTTGCGCATCAATTCAAGAAATGGCCAGTGATGCTGGATGTTCCAAATCAAATTAGGCAGAAAGATCAGCAGCGCGAGCGCGCCTCCCAAAACTAGCCAGGGAGTGAACAGAATTTTGCGCTCGCGTGTGACGAGTAGACCGGCAACCAACGCTCCCGCAAAAATCGCGATTGAATATTTATTCTCCAGTCCGATTCCGGCAAACAGTCCGAACCACAACCAAAGTTTCGGGTTCTGCGTTTTGATGAGTTTGAGAATCAGATAAGCGCAGGCAGTCCAGAGCAGCGTGTCAAAGACATTCATCGCAAACTGGTGATCGATGATCCACCAAACAGCCGGAGTCGCCGCAAGGACCGCCGCCAGCGCCACGCCCAACCGCTTTGCGCCGAGCTCGCGCGCGAACATCGCAATGAGAATGACGCGAGCGGCACCCGCCAACGCCGGCCAGATCAGCAGCGCCGGCAACGAAACGCCAAGCGTGTGACGCGCGATCCACGCCAGCAACGCAATCATCGGCGGCTGGTCTACATAACCGAACGCCAGGTGTTCTGAACATGCCAGGTAATACAGCGCATCGCGAAAGTAGCCGTAACGAGTTGAAGTCGCGAGATGCAGGGCGAAGTAGATCGCGGCGATGAGATAAACCCAGGGCCACAAGGAGGTGCGTTGCGAGTCTTCACTGATTGGTTGATCCGACATTACGGTTGTCGATTATTCTCATTCACACCGGGCTTAGCCCGGTGGGCGACGCTATTGAAATAGCAAGGAACCGCTTTAATGATTTTTCAAATACTTGACCCGCCGGTACCGTCTTACCGATCTAATCGTCGCTACTCGACACTAGACGTATACCCTTCAGCGAGCTGCGTAGCAGCGGCCAAAGTTAAGCCCAAGGCGCGCCTTGGCAGGCTTTGGATCAACCACCTGAGGAATCAAGCCCCGAGTCCGTCGGGAAAATCGATCTCCGTGTCTCTGTGCGATCCCTGTGCGATCTCTGTGCCTCTGTGGTGAATGTTTTCTGGAGTAATTTCGCCACAGAGACACGGAGATTTTTCACAGAGGCACAGCAAAGATCTTCTTTCCGACAGAACCCAGAGCGACAGCGATCGCTGGTAATAAACGGGAACTTGTCAACGAACGCTCTATCGCCGTTTCGCGGCGCGCGTCTCCAACGAACTATTACCCAAGGCTCGCAAAGCCTCACCTTGGGCTTAACTCTGCCGCTGCTACGCAGCTGATCTCCGCTGCGACTGGCTAAGGTCCCACAGACAACTCACATCAACAGCACGTCGACGCGATGCGCGTGGACCATCTGTTCGCATGGCGACCAGGCCAGAACCGTGAAGCGACCGTCCTGCGAAGCGACGAGGGCCAGAGCATCTCTCTGATCGTACACAAACTGGGCTGCCGACAAGTGACGCGTGCCGCCGTGTTGGACCGGCGGAATCACGACCGGCTGGTTTCCGACTATTGGTTCCGTGAGCATCATCTGCTCGACTGGTTGCTGGCCCTGCCCGCGCCTGATTTTTGCGCCGAAAGCCAGCACCTCATATCCGTTGGACATTACCGTGGCGCCGTCGACAGCAGTCAAACCTGTTACCGTCTCAACTACTTTGTTCAGTGAGGCAAGCCAACTGCTTTCGGCATCGAGCTCGGGACGGTTTTTGATCAGTCGTGCCAGTTTTCCGAAAGAGGGCGTCACCGAATAGGTGATCGGATGAACAATCGAATCCTTCCAAAGGTCGCTCCCTGACGGAACCACCAACAACGTGCCGCCGTGTCCGTGAGCGCGCATCGACGCCGCCAGTTGCACGAGCACGTTTACCGAGTCATCCCACGTTGCCGGAGAAGTGAAAGCCCTCAGAGCTTTAAGCAGATCGGGACAATCAGGAAGACTGGCCGCTTCTTCATCGACAATCTTAGTCTGTTCGCCTTTGAGCACCGCGACATTAGCAAACTTTCCAAAGCCGTCGATGCGCCGGTGTTTGATAACCAGCAGTCCGGGCTCAACGTCTTCGAGGACGAAACCAAGGCTGGGAATCGTGCGCGTGGCGCCCCAAATATAAAGTTCGTTAGCCTCGTGCCAGACGCCGAGATGAACTCCCGGTCGCTCAACTGCGGGCGCGAGTTTAGTGAGTGTATCTGAGGTGACGGCCAGGCGATTTTCGAAGATCAAAGGCTGGCCCGCCTGTTCGGGCGTCAGAAACGCCAGCGAGATTTTTGGAAAGCGGCCTTCTTCCGGCCGAAAGCTGGCCCAGAACGTGGCGTCGATGATCGCTTCGATTGTGTGCGCATCCGGAGCGGGCGCCAACTGCAGTTCGCCACGGCTCCTGGCATCAGCGAAGTGACGCGCAAAATGTTCGGCGACGGTTTCGGCTACGGTTCGGGCCGCTCGATACGTCGGTTCGCGATGCATGCGGGATTGTAACGGCAGATGACGCGAATTTGACAACGCGAAAGATAGTTAGCCGCATCTATCCGCATACATTCTGCGGCTAAGTTGATCGGGTTTAGGAATCGATCTTTTCAACCAGATGTTTGCGATCGTCTCTGGCGGGGAAGGGCTCCGGCCAAAACTCGACCATCTTCGCAATCCTCTCATCGCGGATGCTGAAGAAAGTAATGACGCGGGCGTATTGCACGCCATCGGTAACTGAAACATCGCTGGCGGCCTCGGAATCATTTCCAACAATCCGATTGACGGTGAATTGCCAAAGGCCATGCGCGGGGTATTCTTCGTTCATCGTTGCGTAGTTGTCACGCCCACGGATTCTCTCATTCGACTGCGGCCAATCCAGGACAAAATCGTCGCTCAAGACCGATCCGACGGATCGAAAGTCATTCGTCGCCATTAGTCGCCAGTATTGTTCGACTAACGAAACAGCGTTCGCGGGCATGGCTTAATCTCCAATCGTGTCCAGCCAAGGGATCATAGCGACGTGTAACCAGGGACCCAAACCTTCAATTTGTCGCAACGTAGAGCCGCAGAGCGGCGCAAGATCTGTAGCCCATGGGTAAGCCCTGGGTAACCGTCACCCATTAAACCAAAAAGCCCGTGAAGGGCGGAACGAAAACGTAAATTCATGTCCCACATCACTACGTTGGTCGTTTCGCCGCTCTGCGGCTTGGTTGTGGTGTTGTGTGTTGATCCTATGGCTTACGCCATTGGCTACAGATCTAACGCCGCTCCGCGGCTTAGGTTTTTGAGAAATCATCGTTACGCACGCCTCCGGCCTGCCTGAACTGCGATTCAGGCATGCCTTTGGCGCGCGTAACCTTCAAGCACGCCGGAGGCGTGCATACCTTCCGCTAACCCATCTGCGCGCGTGCCTGCTCTGCACGAGCGGCGCCGATTGCGGTTTTCACGTCCTTAACTTCTTCTGGTGGCGGCAGCACAGCCTTCATGCCGAGTGATTCGATCCAAAGCTCTCTGGTCCATCCTTTAGTGTGATAGAGGTGCTCGTCCTCTTCGTCCTCGATCTCTTCGTGGGCGGCCTTCAGGGCCTTGGCGTTTTCACCCGTCAGTTTCTTCGCGGCTTCGCCAATCAAGTGCCAGTTCAAATGATCCTTGGTCTCAGCCAGCGATACCGCCTCGCAAGCCACAAGTTGCGCGGCGCCCGGTTCACCCGATTCCAGAGCCATCTCCATAGCCTTGACCAGCGATTCGCCGATATGACGCACGACCTTCCGTCCGGGAGTCTCTTCCCTGGGATCCAATCCCATCGTTACCATCGTGTCCTGGACGATGCGGACGTGGTTCCGAGTTTGATCGAGATACTCTTCCCACTCTTCCTGTAAGTCTTCGTTTTCGACGCAGCGTAACGCGGTCGTATAAATCTCGACGCCGCCCATCTCCGTCTCGAGCGCCTGATACAAGAGCTCGTTGAGTTGCTTCTCCTTCATGATTACCCTCCGTGTCAAAATTAGAATGAAGAATTCGTCTGCTTACAGAACACCGTTGTCATGTTCTACGTAGCGAAAGATCTCAAAATTACGAATTCTTTTATGAGACGTCTGCGAAGGGAGCAAACATCAGGCCATAAAGCTGACGGCCTTGCCCGTACTTCCAACAACGCGGTATTCGTGCTAAGACTCTCCGACGTGAACTTGCTTACTGTTAAAAATCTGAGCGTTCGGATTGAAGATAAACTGATCATCGATGATCTGAACTTCGATCTGGAGTCGCGTGAGCGCCTGAGCATCCTGGGTCCCAATGGCGCGGGCAAGACCGTCCTCTTAAAGGCTTTGCTGGATCTGATTCCGTACACGGGCGAGATCGTTTGGGCTCCAGACGTCCGGGTGGGTTATGTGCCCCAAAAAATTGACGCCGACATCCATCTGCCGCTGACCTTTACAGATCTGTTTCGCGCCAAGTGCAAAACCCTGAAGGTGCCACCGGCTGATCTCGACGAAGTCTCGAACAGCATCGGCCTGACGAGGGAGTTGTTAGAGACGCCTGTGGGCCATCTTTCCGGCGGTCAATTCCAGCGGGGCCTGATCGCTTTTGCCTTGATTGGAAAACCGAACCTGTTACTGCTTGATGAACCGACGGCCAGCGTTGATGAGCCCGGCGAGGAGCACATCTACGAACTCATTCACCGATTGCAGGACGAGCGCAATCTCGCGAGCATAATGGTGTCGCATGATCTGAGCTTTGTATTTCGCTACGCGACAAATGTGCTTTGCCTAAACCGGCAGAGAGTCTGTTTCGGTACTCCGCGCGAGGCTCTGTCAGCGGACGTGCTTGAGAAATTATACGGCGAGCCGATGGCCCTCTATCATCACGATCACGAGCATCAGTTAAAGTCAGACCACCTGCGGTAGCCGGTGGTTGATCTCTATCTGTAAGGCAAACTGTTAGTTTGTGAAGAATGAATCGCAATCAACGCGGCCGCAAACTAACAGTTTGCGTTACAAAAGCAAATTAGGGCACTGCCAAAATAGACTGCCTATCCCAATTCGATCGTGACCACGTCGGAAACATACTCAGTCGTTCTGGTCCTGCTGACAGCGCTGGCCGCCGGCCTGGTGGGCAGTTTCGCGCTTATGAAACGAATGAGCCTGGCCGGAGACGTTGTGTCGCACATCGCTCTGCCGGGCCTGGGCGTGGCGATGTTGCTCAAGATCAATCCGCTCGTCGGCGCCGCCATCGCTTTGTTGCTCGGCACGGTTTTGATTTGGCAGTTACAAAACCGAGCGACGATGACGACAGACGTTGCCATCGGAGTGATCTTTACGGCCGCGCTGGCGATAGGGACCGTATTAACTCCCAGCGAAGATTTGATCGAGGCGTTGTTCGGTGGGTTCGAAGGTCTGACGCTGCCCTGGTTCGTCACAGGTCTTTTAGCGGTATCGGCAATCGTTCTCTTCGTCCTGGCATTTCGCTACAAACTAATTCTGTCGTTGTTTTCGCCCGAGTTGGCCGCAGCCACGGGCGTAAACGTTTCTCGACTCAATCTCTATTTTTTGCTGGTCTTCAGTCTGACGGTGCTGCTCGGTTTGCGATTTTTGGGAGCGCTGCTTGTCGGAGCGCTGATCATTATTCCCGCGGCGATTGGCCGGCAATTGACCCACACGTTGACTGCTTTCCTGGTTACATCTTCGATCGCCAGCGTCCTTTCGACAATACTTGGGTTTTCGATTAGTCGCTTCTACCCGCATTTGGTAGTCGGTCACGTCAAACTGAATCTGACGCTCGGTCCGGCGATTATCGCGGTAGCGACGGTTTTGTTTCTGCTGAGCTTGCTACGGAAAAAGGTTTAGGTTTGGTTGGTACAGGTGATCGACTCGGAACACGTTGGCGGCTTTGCCGCAGCCCACGGTGGTAAGCCTCCGGCTTACATTCAGTTCTTTTTGTTTCTTACGAGGCTGCGCCTCGCTGCCATGGCGCTGGAGGCGCAGCCTCGAGAAAATAAATAGAGTCCGGACGGAAAGCCGTAGGCTTTCCGCCATGTGCTGCGGCAAAGCCGGCGATTGCGCTCAGTCAAGAGCCACAATGTCATCGTCCTTCCGAAAGCACAGTGAGTGGCTAATACTTCGCTCACGCCTCAATTTTCCACCTCGCAATACTCTTGTTTTTGCTGAGACGGATGTCGTATAGTCGAAAGCAGGAAGTTCTCAACTTTCTCGCCCCAAACTTCCTATCAAAAATCAGCCCTGATTAGTTGTTCGCCCTGAGTCCTCTCGCATTGAAACCTTGAATCGCTTTTTTAGCGGGCGTTGAATGTGCGCGCGCGGATTTGAGCACCGTTATTTCGTTAATGGATAACTCGTCATCATCCGACCTGAGAGCCGAACCAGGCTCGCAGCGTTTACGTGTCGGCGCGATTCTGCAAGACCGCTATCGCATCACCAGAGAACTGGGCGCCGGCGGCATGGGCGCCGTTTACGAAGCGATCGACCAACGGCTGGAAACTACGGTAGCGCTCAAAGAAACTTTGTCGACTGACGATCGTTTGCGGCGGCAGTTCGAGCAGGAAGCTCGACTGTTGGCCCAGTTGCATCATCCCTGCCTGCCGCGCGTCAGCGATTATTTCAGCGAATCCGGCCGGGCTTTTTTGGTGATGCAATTCATTGCGGGCCCGGACCTCGCGCAAATCCTTTCGCAGCAGCCGGCGCCATTCCCGCGTAAACAGGTCATCGCGTGGGCCGATCAGTTGCTGGATGCGCTCATTTATCTGCATGAGCGCGATCGACAGATCATTCACCGCGACATCAAGCCTCACAACTTAAAGTTAATGCCGAGCGGCCGAGTCGCTCTGCTTGATTTTGGTTTAGCCAAGACGCACGCTGCTGACCAATCGACGACCAACTCATCAAACAGCATTTTTGGTTACCCGCGTCGCTATTCGCCTCCGGAACAGATTCGAGATTTAGGTACGACGACGCAGAGCGACATCTACGCATTGGGCGCGACGCTTTTTCACTTGCTGACCGGAGTTAAGCCGCCGGATTCTTTGGAGCGGGCGGCGGCAGTCGCTAATTCCGATCCGGATCCGCTCGTGCTGATGTTGGCGAAAGGTGTCGACTCGGGGCTTTCCGCGCTCCTTAATAAAGCGATGGCGTTGAATGCCAGGGATCGATTCAAGAGCGCAAAGGAGTTTCGTGAAGCACTGGCGCGTATCGGACCGAAAAGATCTGAAGAGGTTGAGGTCGCGAATTCTATGACCGTGGCGCACGCCAAGGCGCCTTCGGTCAGGAAGCAGAACAGTACGGTTGACCCATTCGATAGCTATTCAATTTTGAAGCCGGACGTGGGAGTGTTCAGCGTTCCGCGTAAAGGGCGAGCGCCGGCGATATTTGCGGTGACCGCGGCGATTCTGCTCGTGTTGCTGGTAGTGGCGCTTCCGGCCCGCGTCGTTAACTCGTTCGGCCGAATGTTCGATGACTCTGACGGAACTTCAACGCATCCGCTGACAGACGCCGCGATCATTCGCCAAAACAAGTCGGATACGGTCGCGATCAAGTCGCCGCAAAACAAAAACAGCTCGGCCAGTTCTGAGCGTCAATTTATTCGCAAAGAAGCTTCGCCAAGACACCGAGCGCCGCAATCTTCCGAAGCCAAGCCTGTCAACGTAAAGCCGCCACGATTTTCAATCTCGCCCGAATAGACGGAGTGGTAGCGCCCCTCTCGTACCTCCCAAAGTTTGTCGGAAAAAGGTATTTCTCGGTGTCTCTGTGAAAATCTCTGTGTCTCTGTGGTCAAAATTGCTCGCGAAAACAGTCACCACAGAGGCACAGAGATCGCACAGAGGCACCGAGATCAATTTCTACGACAGACTCCTCCCAAAAGCGAAAGGGAGGCAGACCCGCCTTATTGCAGCGATCCGTAGAACTTCCAGCTCGTCTTATAGTCGCGCGTCAATTTCTGATTCGTCAGAACCGCGCGAATCATTTCGATCGGAATGCGGTTCTCGTGCAACAGCGCATCGTTGAACTGGCGATTGGTCATCTTCTTTGAATCAACCAGATCGCGGTGCAGAGAGTATTGCTGCAAGCCGCCAATCAAATAGGCGATTTGATAGAGCGGTCCATAGCTGCCGTCGAATGACCGGCGCACTTCGGCCGTCGCGTTGTCGCGCTCGTGCCCGACGCGATTGACCAGAAAATCTATGCACTCCTGTGGCGTCATCTTTTCCAGATGAAAGCTGAGCGAGAAAATAATTCTCGCGCAGCGATGCATCCGCCAAAAAAGGGCGCCGATTTTGTCCTCGGGCTTTTGCTGGAATTTCAGGTCCCACAACAGCAACTCCCAGTAAAGTGCGTTGCCTTCGGACCAGAACGGCGTGCTGAATAAACCTCGATAAGGTTTGTATCGAGCCGCCATAAATCCTTGCAGATGATGGCCCGGTATGAGTTCGTGAAAGACCGTGGCCCGAGAGAAGGAAGGATTGTTGCCGCGCATGCTCATCATTTTCTGTTCATGCGACATGGTGCTGGTCGGATAAGAAACCAGAATAGTCTCGCCACCCAGGAAGAATGGACTGACCAGCTGGCGTTCGGGCGTCATCATCTCCATTCGCCATGTGTCGCGCGCGAGTTGAGGCACAGTCACTAGATCATGGTCGTCAACGAACTTGATTGCTTCGACTGCAAGGTCGCGAATCAACTGAGGTTGTTTCCCCGGCTCGACGTAAGTGTTCTTGACGTGCTCGAGAGCCTTCTTCCAGTCGTCGCCGTAGCCAAGCTCGCGCGAAGCTTTCTTCATTTCGTTTTCGCACCAGGCAAATTCTTTATTGGCGATTGCGATCAATTCCTCCGGCGTGTAAGGAATCATTTCCGATTGCAGTTCGCTCATGAGCGCGTCGTGCCCGATGGGATCGCCAATGATGTCGCTCGTGTCGCCGGGGCGAGCGGTCACACCTGAACCCGGGCGTTGGAAACCTTGAGTACCACCGCCCCCGCCTCCCGGGGGTGCACCAGTACCGCTGCCGCCTGGACGTTGACCTTGCTGGCCGGTTTGGCCGGTGGCGGTAGCGCTGCGCAATCCGACCACTCTTTCACTCAGGAATGACGCGTAACTGGTCAGCGCCTCGTCAACACTTTTGTAAGGTTCTTCATTCCACCATGTGAAGACCGGGTCGTAGCCGTTGTAGAAGGTGTACCAGTTGCGCAGGTTGCCGCGTAAAGAGTTGAGGGCATTGATGCCGCGGAACGCGACGGTCTTCTTGACCTTAATGCCGTCGGGGTCGGTGCCTCTCAGACCTGCTTCAACCATCCGGCGCGTGTCATCGATCTGTTTCTTCATCGCCGTCAGGGTCACGGCGACTTTCGCGGAATCGATTGGCTCCATGCGTCGCCGGGTTTCTTCCAGGTCGACGATCGTTTTCCCAAACGGCATCAGCGGCGCGACCTCGGCAAGTTGCTTTTCTTCAATATCAAGTTGCCGCAGTTCGTGCTCGAGGTGAGTGCGAAACAGAATGTAGTCAACCTTGCCTTCCTGACTCATTCCATCGAAATCGAGTTTCTGAATGCGCTCAAGCGCGTCGGAATAGAATTTTCGAAAGCGCTCGCGGCGGGCTGGAGAGTTGGCCACCGGATAGGAACGCTGCAGACTGCCGCGATCGACGACGTAGTATTCGAGGATCGGTCGCATCTCGCTCGGCGCGAGATCATCGACGGCGGTGTCAGCCGATGCTTTGGTTGAACCGTTCGTGCCTTTTGGTCTTTGCGCTGAACTTTGAAAAAGGAATCCGGCCAGAACGACGACCGCAAAAACAGTTGCGAAGGTGAACCAGGGGCGAAATCGGATCATTGCGGGGCTCCTTTGCCTGGGGTTTCGAAAGCGATGGCCCGTAATAGTATCAGAAGCCCGACCGTAAGGGAGGGCACCTTTCATTTTTGATCTCGCCGGGGAGCAAATAATTTTCAGCAACGGTCGGAAGACGCCCTTGGATGTCGCTGCTCTCCTTACGGTTGGGCTTCTGACAGGCTTGCGCGTCATCGAAGGCCTTTGTTATTATGCGGTTTCGTTTTAATACGAAAGACGAGCGTACTGCTTGTCTGATTCGAATTTTTGATAGAAGCTCCGGAAGACCTTCGCATGAATCGAACTACGACACGATTCTCTTTTTGATTGCCGATCCCGCTTAGTCGGGACCGCAGCGAAGGCGCTCCTATCAAATCCGATCATTTGCAGTAAGTAAATCGTGAATCGCAAATCGTGAATAGGGGCGCCAGAGGCTTCGGGTGTTTCTATATGCGGCAAACCGCCGTAGGCGCCAAATATTTGTAGTCCTGGACAGCCGGATGTTTTTATCAGCTTCTTTAGGAGCGAAACAAAGTCGGCAGCATGTGTCGCTCCTAAAGGAGCTTGGAAGATTGGATTTGCTGACGGGTGCTATCAATATTTCGTTCCTGACGGAGCGATGAAATTTGCGAATATCAGTCGTTAGATGAGCGAGATTAACGTACAAATCAACGATGGACCGGCGGCGCAGATGCCTGCGCCGGTGACTGTCGGTGAAGCTTTGAAGAAGCTCGACCGTGACGCGGCGAAGCAGGCTCTGGCTGCCCGCGTGAATGGCCGTGAGGTTGATCTCGCCCACTCGCTCGAGTCCGGAGCTAACGGCGACGCGATCAAAATTGAACCGGTGCTCCCGCAGACTCTCGCAGGCCTCGACGTTTTGCGTCATTCAACCGCGCATTTACTGGCGGCGGCAGTGCTCGATTTATTTCCGGGAACGAAACTCGGAATTGGGCCGGCGCTGCTCGACGATCCTCGTTATGGATTTTTCTATGACGTGATCGCGCCGCGAGCTTTGACCGAAGCCGACCTGCCGGTGATCGAAAAGAAGATGCGCGACATCGCGAAGCGCAACATGCCTTACCGGCGTGACGAGATTTCGAAGGCCGAAGCAATGCGGCTCTTCAAGGAACGTGAAGAGCCTCTGAAGTGCGAACTCATTGACGAAAAGGCCGGCGAGACGGTCAGCGTCTATTACATCGATGGCTCGCCGTTCATAGATTTCTGTCTTGGCCCGCACGTGCCGAACACGAATCGTTTGAAAGCTTTCAAGTTGCTTTCGCTTGCCGGCGCGTACTGGAAGGGAGACGCCGAACGTCCGCAAATGCAGCGCATCTACGGCACGGCTTTCTTCACTCAAGAAGAGCTCGATGGCTGGTTGAAGCAACGCGAAGAAGCCGAGAAGCGCGATCATCGACGGCTCGGTCGTGAACTGGATCTGTTTTCGATTCAGGAACAGTACGGACAGGGTCTGGTTTTCTGGCATCCGAAGGGCGGCATCGTTCGCCAGCAGATGGAAGACTATCTCCGCGAAGAATTGACCAAGCGGAATTACAGCTTTGTCTACACGCCGCACATTGCCAAGCGCGAGCTCTGGCAGTTGAGTGGCCACGAACAGAACTACGGCGATTCGATGTTTGCGCCGACGAAACTGGAAGAGACTGAGTTCCGCCTCAAGCCGATGAATTGTCCGTTTCACATCGGCATCTTCAAGTCGCAGCAGCGATCGTATCGTGATTTGCCGCAACGCTACTCGGAAATGGGCACCGTCTATCGTGCCGAACTGTCAGGCACCTTGCATGGACTGATGCGCGTCCGTGGATTCACGGTGGATGATGCGCACTTGTTTTGTACTCCTGAGCAGGTCCAGGGCGAGATCTTTGACTGCGTCGACTTTGCTTATCAGGTGCTGAAGACTTTCGGTTTTGACAAGATCAAGTTTGAGCTTTCCGTGAAGGGAAGCGGTACCAACAAACTTTTCGATGGGTCTGAGGAAGATTGGCAGAAGGCGGAAGCGGAGATGGCGGCGGGATTGGATGCACGCGGCATTGAATACGAGCGCATCGAAGGCGAGGCCGCGTTTTATGGTCCCAAGATTGATTTCAAGATTGAAGACTCAATCGGCAGGCTGTGGCAGTTGGGCACGGTCCAGAGAGACTTTAATCTGCCCGAGCGATTCCAGCTCGAATACATCGGCGAGGACAACAAACCACACCGGCCGGTAATGGTCCATCGAGCGTTGTTCGGATCTATCGAACGTTTCTTCGGCGTGCTGATCGAGCATTACGCCGGCGCGTTTCCAATGTGGTTAGCGCCCGTGCAGGTCGCGGTGCTGCCGATTACCGATCGCGTTAATGAGTATGCTGAGAAGGTTGCGCGAGAATTGCGCGACGCCGGACTGCGAGTGGAAGTGAACGTTCGCAGCGACAAGATTGGCGCGAAGATTCGCGATGCCCAAATGCAGAAGGTTCCATTTATGCTGGTGCTCGGAGATCGCGAGATGGAGCAGGGACAAGTCGCAGTTCGCGAGCGTTCAAAGGGCGACATCGGCGCGATGCCGCTGGATGAGTTCAAGCAGATGGCGCAGCGTCTGGTTCAGACGCGAGCGCTGATAAACAACTGAGTCCAAGGTCCAACGTCCAATGTCCAAGGTCGAACGACTTTGGACTGTGGACCTGGAACTTTGGACTAAAACTGAGGAGGTGCTGCAATAGCTACAGGTTTTCGCGGTCGCGGTCGTCCGGATTTTCGACGAGCGCCGGTAACTCGAATTAACGAACGGATCCGCGTGCCCCAGGTGCGCGTGGTCGGCGATGACGGAGAACAGTTTGGAGTGATGGACACGCGTGAGGCGATTCGCACGGCGCGTGACCGAGGGATGGACCTGGTCGAGGTGGCGCCAAATGCCGATCCGCCCGTTTGCAAAATCATTGACTTCGGAAAGTTCCAGTACGAACAGAAGAAGAAAGCGAACGAGGCGAAGAAGAAGCAAGTCGTTATCACCGTTAAGGAAGTTAAGTTCCGCCCGGGCACCGACGATCACGATTACGGCTATCGCATGAAGCACGCCCGCGAGTGGCTGACGGAAGGCGACAAGGTGAAAGCGACGATCTGGTTTCGCGGCCGTGAGATGACGCACCGCGAATTAGGCGCGCGTATCCTGGAGCGACTCGAAAAAGATCTGGCGGACATCAGCGAGGTCGAGATGCGGCCGAGAATGGAAGGCAACCAGATGTTCACCATCTTCGGACCTAAGAGACATAAAGGCGGCGGCAAGCCGGCGGCGGAAGTTAAGAGTCAAACACCCGGAGAAAAGCCTGAGGTTAAGAGTCCAGCGCCTGCAGAAAAGCCGGAAGTTAAGAGTCAGCCACCGGGAGAAGGTCAGCCGCAGTAACCTGGCAACGGTGCTTTCGTTCCGAAAGTTGCGCGCTGTTTTGCCGATTAGGCGAGAGTCGCCTGCTTTGATTTTTTGAGATCTCAAATTTGAGATCTGAGATTTTAGATTTAGATGAAGGAGCAATAATGCCAAAACTAAAAACACATAAGGGAGCGGCCAAGCGATTTCGCACGACCGCGACCGGCAAGATCAAGCGCGGCCATTCGCATGCGCGCCATATCCTGACCAAAAAGACTAACAAGCGAAAGCGGTATCTGGATGTTGACGTGCTGGTCGCCGATGGCGATCTCGATCGAGTCAGACGGATGCTGCCGTACGGAAGAGATTAATTGAGTGGCACAGACTTTCGTCTGTGAACTCGTGTGGTTGATCACAGACTGAAGTCTGTGCCCACAGAAAGGAAGCAATTATGCCAAGAGCAAAACGGGGAAATAAGCGCCTCGAACGGCGCAAGAAGATTCTAAAATTAGCAAAGGGTTATCGCGGAACAAAGTCGAAACTTTATCGATCGGCAAAAGAGTCCGTCGAACGCGGACTCAAGTTCGCTTACACTGGACGAAAACTGAAGAAGCGAGATTTTCGCTCGCTCTGGATTGTCCGCATCGGCGCGGCGGCGCGTCTGAACGGTCTGAACTATTCACAATTCATGCACGGTTTGAAACTGGCCGGCATTGAACTCGATCGCAAAATTCTCGCGGACTTTGCCGCGAAGCAGCCTGAGGCGTTTGCCGAACTCGCGGCGCAGGCCAAGACAGCTTTGGAGAATAAGCCGGCCGAGCGCGCGGCCGCGTAATGTCTCATCTCTCGAAAGGAAGAGTCATGAACCACTCGTCAAATCGGCAACTTTTGCTGAAGTTCCTCGGCCTCTCGATCTTTCTGGCGCTGACTTCTCTAACTGTCGTGGCTCAGCCGAAGGATCCTGGCGCAGACCAATTCGTCGGCCATTACAAGGGAACAGTGAAACGGGCTTCGGGCCAGACGGATGTGACCATTGATATTAAGTGGACGGACGGAAAGTTCTCGGGACGTGCAGTGACCGGCCAGGCGGAGTATCCGATAACGTCCGGCGAAATTGTGAGCGGGAAGTTGGCGCTCAAGTTTGGGGCGCCCGCCGATGGTGCCTCGCTCACGTTACAGAAAGGCGAAGACAAGCTCGTCGGCGATTGGGTGCGTGGCGAGGATAAGGGGACGGTTGAATTAAAGAAAGCGCCGGCTGAAGTTTTCACTGCGGAAATGCTTAACGGCGAATGGGATGCCGTCGCCGACGCGCAAGGCCAGCCATTTCCTTTCGTGCTTACCCTGAAGGTTGACGGCGAAAAAGTAACTGGCACCAGTAACTCGCAGTTGGGCACTTCAAATATTTCGAGCGGCACCTGGAAAGACGGCAAGCTCGCGATAGTGATTGAAGGCGGCGCCGGCCAGATCGCCATGGGAGCAACTATGATCGAAGGAAAGCTCTCAGGCGAGTTTGATTTTGCCGGACAGTTGTCGGGCAAGTGGGTGGCGATCAAAAAGAAATGACCGGACAGGTTAACGATCCCGTTAAAGAAGTTGAGTCCGCCCGCGAAGCGTTCGAACGAGAGTTCGAGCGCTTTGCGCGCTTTACCGGTGAAGCGGGCGCCGGCCTCTCGTCTTTGAAAGATGCCGAAAGCGAGTTGCGCGGCCTGGCAGACTTGCGCGTTCGTCACGCCGGCAAGAAGAGCGCGATCGCGGCTGCGAAGAAATTAATCGGAAGAGTCCCAGCCGACCAGCGCGCCTCGTTTGGTCAATTGGTTCAGACCACTGAAGCGCACCTCACAGAGTCGATCAATGCTGCCGAGCTTGCGCTCAAGACTTTCATCGAAACCGCGCGCGTGGCGCGCGAGAGCATCGACGTAACCCTTCCCGGCCATCGCCCGCGCCCCGGACACCTGCATCCGATTACTTTGATGCGGCAACGGATCGAAGACATTTTTGTCTCGCTTGGTTATGCCGTCGAAGACGATCGCGAAATTGAAACTGATTTCTATAACTTCGACGCGTTGAATATTCCCGAAGGTCACCCGGCCCGCGATCCGCAGGATACTTTTTATACGACCCAGGGACATGCCCTGCGGTCTCAGACTTCGACCGTGCAAATTCACGCGATGCAAAGACGGGGCGCGCCGGTGCGCATGATTGCGCCCGGACGAGTATTCAGGCGCGACACGCCCGATCCGACCCACAACCCGATGTTCTATCAGGTCGAAGGGCTTTGCGTGGATCGCGGAATTACGATGGCGCACCTGAAAGGAACCCTGGCGGAATTTGTTCATCGCCTGTTTGGCGCAGAGACGAAAACAAGATTTCGGCCATCCTATTTTCCTTTCACTGAACCGAGCGCGGAAGTCGATTACAGTTGTTTCAACTGCGGCGGCGAAGGTTGTCGCATCTGCAAAGCCTCGGGATGGATTGAACTCGGCGGTTCGGGCATGGTCCATCCAAATGTCTTGCGCGCGGCCAATGTCGATCCGGAAGAGTTCACCGGTTTCGCATTCGGTCTGGGCATCGATCGCACCTGCGCGCGCATTTACGAACTTGACGATATTCGTTTGTTGTTCGAAAACGACGTGAGGTTTCTCAAACAATTCAAGTAATCCTGAGGGTGCCTCGCACACCCGCTCACGAAGGAGAACTGGTATGAGTGTTTTTGAAAAGGAGACGTACTTGCTGCTCGGGGGAGCGGGCATGGTGGGTTTTGCGGTCGCTCGCGAAATCGCCGGCGACCGCGAATTGAACGCTCACGAAATCGTTATCTGCGGAGTCACCCAGGAAGAAGTAAACAACGCGGTCGAACGCTTGAGGCGCGAGTTCCCCACCAAGGGATTTGAAGGAGTGGCCGGCGACGTGTTCGTACGCAGCGAGTGGAACCCAGCGAAGACCAGGACAAATCCGCTCAGGCGCGCCCAGTTGTTGGAAAGCGACGAACACCGCAAGGCCCTAATCCAGGACGTGTTCGGCGAATTTAAGGAGGCCTATCCTGTCTCTGAAATTGTGCGGCTCATTTTGGATAAGAAGCCGGCAGTGATCATCGACAGTATCAACACGGCGACTGCCTTTAGTTATCAGGATGTTGATGCCGCTTCAGAGGACGCCCTGAAAAAGTTTGACGAGTTAGATACAGGAGTTGGACAAGCTAAAGGCGAGGCCGGCGAGGACGGGCAACGCGATGTGCTCGATGCTGCAAGTAAGGCGCTGGACAAGGTGATCATCTCGCAGTCTATCCCGCAACTGGTGCGACACGTCCGCCTGATTTATGACGCGATGAAGGACAAGGACGTCAAGACGCGGCTGTACTTGAAGATTGGCACCACGGGTACCGGCGGCATGGGGCTCAACGTTCCATACACCCACTCAGAAGAGTCGCCGTCGGCAACCTTGATGGAAAAGACAGCCGTGGCTTTTGCACACACCGGCTTGCTATACCTGATGGCTCGCACCCTGGGTGGGCCCGCCGTAAAAGAATTCAAGCCAGCGGCGATGATTGGCTATGCCGATATTGGCTATCGCAAAGTCAAAGTGAAAGCGAACGGCAAGGTTGGCCAACCTGGCACGAATATGAAGTTGTATGTTAGCGCGGCTCAGCCCCTTGCCCCGAGCGGAGATTTGCGTCTGCGGCCGGCGAACGAGGAGGCCCCAGGTTATGTCGTCAAAGATGACCTGGAGCTGCCACTGGTAAATACCGGAGAGAATGGTCTGTTTACCAAGGGTGAATTTCAGACCATCACCACCATGCGTCAGATGGAGTTCATTACGCCTGAGGAGATCGCGCGACAGGTGGTCCTGGAGATCAAGGGTAGCAACACCGGGTATGACGTTATTGCGGCCATCGACGGGGCCTCAATGAACCCAACCTATCGGGCCGGATACCTGAGACATGCGGCAATTGAAGAGTTAAAGAAACTGGAGAAAGATAGTGGAGTTCCTTCCGTCGTCCTCGGTGAGTTGGGCCCGCCGCAGTTGGGAAAACTATTATGGGAAGCGTACCTGCTGCATAAAAGATACGAAAAGGTTCCGGACTCTGACGAAAACGAATTAGAAAAAGTCATGGCTAAGACGAAAGAGGAATTAGCCGATGAGCTCTACCAATTCGTCATGTCTGACGAGAATCTACGCAATACGATTGTGTCCGTTGGCCTGCCGATTCTGGCCGCTGACGGTGATTCTTTGCTCTTAATTCGAGGACCATATCTTCGGGTGCCACAGAAAAACAGCGACGAGGTCACCTACAAACCTGAAGACATCGATAAGTGGGCGAACAGAGGCTGGGTTGACTTGCGACCACAAAACATGGAGCGCTGGAAACATCGCTTCGAGAAGATGCATCGTCCGCCCGGGCAAGTAAGAGAGTGGGGCTCAGCGGCTTTTACTCGCGAGGGTTATGTAGGGGACGTGATAAGAATCGGCATCGTCGTTGGATGGATTTTCAACAACGAGTTCGATGCATATCGAATCAAGTAAAAGCTCATGTTCATTTCCTACAACTGGCTGCGCGAACTGACCGGCACCAACCTGAGCCCTGAAGAAATTCGGGCCCGGTTGACCGATATTGGTCTGGCCGTCGATGCGGTCGAGACGCGCGGTGACGACTCTGTGATTGACGTTGAGGTTCCATCAAATCGCGGCGATTGCCTTTCCCATCTCGGCATTGCGCGCGAACTCGCAGTCATTGAGAAGTCGAAAGTCGAGACTCCAACGTCCAACGTCGAGAAGGCCGAAGGCAAGACCAGTGAACTCGCATCGGTTGAAATCCTGGATCCCGATCTTTGTCCGCGCTATTCAGCCCGAATTGTTCGCGGCGTGAAGATTGGTCCGTCACCCGAATGGCTCTCCAGAAAACTCGAGGCGATTGGCCAGCGACCAATCAACAATGTCGCCGACATTACAAATTACGTTTTGCATGAATTCGGTCAGCCGTTGCATGCGTTTGACCTGGCCAGGCTGGCAGAGAATCGGATTGTGGTTCGCCGCGCGACCGCCGGGGAAATGCTGAAGACCTTGGACGGCTTCGAGCGCAAGCTCGATCCCGAAATGCTGGTAATTGCCGATGCGAAACGCGCCGTTGCGGTGGGCGGGGTGATGGGTGGCGAAGAAACGGAAATCTCAAACTTGACGACGGACGTTTTGATTGAGAGTGCTTACTTCAACCCCGCGTCGGTGCGTCGCACGGCGAAGCTGCTCGGCCTCCACACTGAGGCGTCGCATCGTTTCGAGCGTGGCACGAATCCTGACGGTGTCTTGAACGCCCTCAATCGCTGCGTCTCGTTGATTTGCGAGGTGGCCGGCGGCGTGGCGACGGAAGACGCGATTGATGTCTATCCGAATCCCGTCAAAATCAGGTCTGCGAACCTTCGACCGGAACGAGTTGAGGCGATAACGAGTCTTCGGGTCGAAGAAAATGAGATCAAACGGATCCTCACCGCGCTCGGATTCAGTCTGCGCGTCGAGCATGACGCGGTGCTAACCTTCGACGTTCCGGCCTGGCGGCACGATGTTGCTATCGAAGAGGATCTGGTCGAAGAAGTTGCACGTCACATAGGCTTCAACAACATCAAAACGGCGCTCCCGCCGGCAAGTTTCGCGGGCGAGTATCATTCCAGCGAGAAGCGTAAGCGCGCGCTGAGGTCGGCGCTGAAGGGCGTTGGGTTCAATGAAGCGATCAGTTTTAGCTTTACTGAGATCACGAATGATTTTGAATTGATTCCCGCGTTTGCCAGTTCAACTGAGCTGGTCACTTTAACAAATCCGATCATTGAAGAAGCGTCGCGCATGAGGCAGACGCTTCTGCCCGGTCTTCTGAATGCCGTTCGGCATAATCTGAATCACGGGATCCGCGACATTTGTTTGTTTGAGACGGGCAGAGTCTTTACTGCTTCGTCGGACGATTCGCAACTCCCTGATGAACGTGAAGCACTGGCGCTGGTCGCCACCGGCGGAATCGTCGAAGCCGATCGCGCGCAGGCTACCCGCGAGCAGGATTTCTTTGATGTCAAAGGTGCTCTGGAATCAGCGATTGAGGCGATGAACCTCCCGCCGGCGAACTTCGAAGCGGCGACCCTGAAACACCTGCGTCCAGGCCAGTCGGCCGCCATTCGTGCCAACGGAGCGTTGGTTGGCTCGTTTGGGAGGCTTGCTGAAGTTGTCTCGGCAAACTACAAGTTCCGCCAACCCGTGTTCGTGGCCGAGTTAGATTTAACGTCGCTGCTGGAAATGGACGAGCAACCGGTGCTCTACTCGCCTTTGCCGCGCTTTCCTTCAATAGTTCGCGACATTTCTCTGCTGGTGGATCGTCAGGTTTCGGTAGGTGAATTAATGGCCACGGCCAAAAGCCGAAGCGGCCCAAACTTCGTCGCTGCGAATTTCGTGGGAACCTATGAAGGTGAAGGCATTCCGGATAACAAGCGTTCGGTGACTCTTCGCTTTGAGTATCGTGCGCCCGATCGAACCTTACGGGATGAAGAGATCGACGACGTCCATTGGTCCATCGTCAAAGCTATCCAGGAAAAATTCAGCGCCGAAGTTCGTTGACCGTGTCAGAACCGCGAGCGGTAGCGACCGGATCGTGAAGCGCTGAATCTAAACGGGTATCATGATCCGGTCGCTAACGCTCGCGGTTCTGACACGATCGTCACCTGACCAATTCCGAAAACTTCTTGCACTCCCGACCGCTAAGACGGATAATCGGCACGATTTCCCGAGCCGAATTATTTTTGGAGTACTCAAATGGCCGCGACCAACGGACTGGAAAAATTCTCACACCTCGAAGATAAAATCTACCGCACGATCGAGTTGACCAAGGCCTTGCGCCAGGAGAAAGACGACCTCGAGCGCCAGCTGGCCACGGCTCGCAGCGGAGACAAACAGAATCTCACCGCGGAAATCGATCATTTGCTGGCTGAGCGCGAAGCCATTCGAACCAAAGTGCAGCGAATGCTTGAAACGATTGCGGCAGCCGACCCTGAAATTGCGGAGGCGATAAACCGATGAGCGCTGATGGAATTGGTTTTGACCGGAACGTCAACGTGGCGGAATCGCCAACCATCAAGGTTGAGATTTACGATCAGGCCTACACCGTTCGTTCTGACGGCGACCCTGAGTATCTCAAACAGCTTGCCGAATACGTGGACCAGCGCATGCGGGAGATTTCATCCGGAACTTTGACGGTTGATTCGCGTAAAGTGGCGATTCTCGCGGCCCTCTACATCGCCGACGAGCTTCATCAATTGCGCAAAGCGCACGAACAGAATGACGAGCAACTGGCCACCCGCAGCGTCGAATGCTCCGACATGCTGGATAGATTATTAAAAGTTCCGCGCAGCCACGACCGTTCGGCGGCCCCCACCGTGTAGTATCCGCAGACTTCGCAGATTCCGCCGAGAATAATCAGTGAATTGGCACTTTGCGATGTCGTTTGAGTTGATCTGTGGGCGTAATCCGCGAACAAATAACCAGTTGCTGACGAGCGCGCGTTTTGTGTTAATATCCCCGCGGCAGGGGGAGGCATTCTGCCGGGTTCGCCACCGAATTACGATGGTTGAGCCAACGTCGTTCACAAGGGAGGCCGACATCGCGGGCTAGTGTTTTTCTTCATCGTTAAGAAGAGCCGAAAGCCTGCGGTGACAAAAAGGCCACCCACCTGATTACTCAGGTTCAATTACGACTTCGGAGCGGCCAGGCGGTTTTCCCTCTGTCAAACCTGTAGCGCAAGTTGTTCACTTGCAAAGGCGCAAGCTAACAGCTGGCGCTACTTTTCTTTTATGAAGCTGCTGCTAATCGGTGATGTGGTTGGAAAGCCAGGGCGTTCAGCCCTGCTCGATCGTCTGCAGGATTTGCAAGAGCAGCACGCAATTGATTTTACGGTGATGAATGCCGAGAACGTCGCCGGCGGTTTTTCGATAACCGCAGCGATCGCTGATCTTTTGTTCTCGTCCGGTATCGACGTAATGACGTCAGGCAATCATATCTTCGATAAGCATGAGGTCATCGAATACATCCAGAAGCAGCCGCGCCTGCTGCGGCCGGCGAACTATCCTCCGCACACGCCCGGTAACGGCATGTGGGTCGGTGAGGCCAGAGGTGTTCGCATTGCCGTGATCAGTCTGCTGGGCCGCGTATTCATGCAGCCGGCGGACGATCCCTTTCGCATTGTGGATGAATTGATCACATCGCTTCCCGTCGATGTCAAAGTTCGCATTGTTGATATGCATGCCGAAGCGACGTCCGAAAAAGCTGCGATGGGTTGGTATCTCGACGGCAGGGCGACTGCAGTCTACGGAACTCATACTCACGTCCAGACTGCCGACGAGCGTTTGTTGCACGAAGGCACCGCTTTCATTACTGACCTGGGGATGACCGGAAGCTATGGCGGCGTCATTGGCATGAAGAAGGGCGACATTATCAATCGATTCACTTCACCGATCCATCGCAAACCCGACCACTCCAAAGCCGAGGTCCGTATCTGCGGAGTGATTGTCGACGTGGATGAAGAGACAGGTCGGGCCCGAGCGATTGAGCGGATTAACCTGGAGCACACGTCGTAAAGAAATTAGCCTCAGATGAACGCAGATAACAACTAATGCTAAGTCGACTTGGATCCCTCGCCACCTGAAATAATTACGGAATTACCTTTTCTGATCCGCGCATATCCGCGTTCATCCGCGGCTAATTCCTCTTCTCACAAAGGCGCTTCATCTTCCGGCACAGGTTCGCCGACGTTTTCAGGTTCAACCGGCGATGAGAGGAGCAGCTCAGCAAATCCTGGTGGGAATGTCCGCACGCGGCCATTCGAATCGGTGACGACGTGTCCAGTTTCGCCTTCAGCGATGACCGTGCCATCTGATTCACGAACAATCTCATATCCAAAGCGAAGTGAACGACGCCGCAACTCGGTGATGTGAGTTCTGACGATAAGCACATCGTCGTAATAGGCAGGCGCTTTGTAGCGGCAATAACTCTCGACGACGACCAGAAAGGCGCTTTCGCTCTCTTCCATGTCACGGTAAGAAAAGCCGCGGGCGCGACAAAACTCGGTGCGGCCAATCTCGAACCAGATGAGGTAGTTTGCGTGATAAACCACGCCCATCTTGTCGGTTTCGGCATAGCGCACGCGCAGCAGCGCCTCGTGCCATTGGTCAGCGTCTTCCAGTTCCTCAGGATTCATCAAAGCTGGCATCTCGACTGAGTGCTCGATTTCGGGAGCAGGCAGTTCCCATTCTTCCGCTATTGAATTGCTGATCGTTTTAGCGGACTATAAGAGCGAAAGATGAGGATGTCAAAACAAATTCAGGCCAGACCTGTTCCAGGAGGGCAGGCCAACCCTCGGAAGCTCCACTGCTACCCTGCCGGAATTCTGCTAATTGCTTTAAGTCTTGCGGCTGTCTTACTCGCGCCTGGCGGTTCAGCTCAACCCGCGCCGCAACAGACCGCCGCGACCACCGCGGCGGCCCGCAATGCCGCGCTGATCGCGGCGACGCAGGAGGTTTTGAAAGAAACGAGTGAGATGAGGCAACTTGCGATTCTGCGGCCCGTACAAAGCTCGACCCAGTCGCGCGCCGAAATTGAACGCGCTGTCATGAAGAATCTTGACGAAGAAATAACGCCTGCGGACATGCACGCCGCCGAAGTTACTCTGAAGAAACTGGGCCTGGCTCCACCCGAGTTTCAATATCGGGAGCTCATGATTCGATTGCTGACTGAGCAGGTTGCCGGTTATTACGAGCCTAAGACGCGGCAGTTTCATCTCGCCGATTGGATCGACATCGACGGTCAGAAACCAATCATCGCGCACGAACTGACGCACGCTTTGCAGGATCAGCATTTCAACCTGCGCCGCTTTGACCACTGGCCCAAAGGAGACTCGGACGCCGAACTGGCCGCACACGCTTTGATCGAAGGCGATGCGACGATGACGATGGCGATGTATGTCGCGAGCAATCCATTTCGCGCGCTTTCATTTCTGAAGTCGATGGGGGCAATGAGCATCGCGACGGACGAGCTGGATAAAGCGCCGCGCGCTTTGCGCGAAACTCTGCTGTTTCCGTACCAGGAAGGAATGAATTGGACGCGCGCGCTGTACAAGCAGGGCGGTTGGAGCGACGTTTCGAAGGCGTTCACAACCCTGCCGCAATCGACTGAACAGATCCTGCACGCGGACAAGTATTTTGCGCATGAAGCCCCGGTGAAAGTGATGGTGCCCGATATCACCGGCCTGCTGAATACTGCAGCGCTGAAGTCAGTACCACCCGCCGTAGCGGGTGGGTCACCTCCACAACCGAGTTGGAAAAGACTTGCCTCAGACGTTAACGGTGAATGGGGCTTCTACCTGATTCTCGATCAGTTTCTCAAGTCACCTGCCGAATCCCGGCGCGCGGCGGCGGGATGGGCCGGCGATCGCACGGCAGTCTACGAAAATACGAAAGGTGAAATCCTTTACATCTCGCTTTCAACCTGGGACACAGAAAACGATGCGCGAGAGTTTTTTGATGCTTACGTCAAGCGGACGCAGCTTCGCTATCCGACCGCCATCAATTCGAGCGATGCTCAGCGGGGTGCGCCGGGGCTGCAAGCGTTTCGAACGCCTGAGGGAGTCATAGCAATTGAACTTCGTGGGTCCCGAGTAACGATTGCCGAGGGGGTTGATAGCGAACCAGGAATCGACGCGTTGCTAAAGGCGTTCCGACAAGCTAATTGAGAACAACAACTTACCTGTGGTATTTTCGCTCGGCTAAATACCAGTACGAGTGAAGTGACCTCCGAGTCTCAAAGCATGCCAGCCTCGAAGTTTAAGATTAGAACGCTTTCTAAGATCTCACCTTCAGCAAAAGTCGAGTCGCCTACTGAGCTTTCGCCTACAGTCATGTCTGGACACCTGGGCGAACTGACCGCTGAGCTTCGCCAGTTGGAAGAGAAGCTCCGCGCTGGCGGTGGCCCGGATAAAATTGAGCGCCAACACAAACAAGGGAAACTGACTGCTCGTGAACGTATTGATCTGCTGGTGGACAAAAAATCTGCGCAGCAGGAGATCGGTTTGCTGGTCGCTTACGATCAATATGAAGGCGGTGCACCGGCAGCCGGAGTTGTCACGACGATTGGTCGAGTTGAGGGCAGGGAAGTCGTCGTCGTCGCGAACGATGCGACCGTGAAGGCCGGCTCGTGGTGGCCGGAAACCATCAAAAAGATTCTGCGCGCGCAGGAGATCGCGATGCGCTCGCGCGTGCCGATTATTTATTTAGTCGATTCAGCGGGAGTGAATCTGCCTTATCAGGGCGGAGTCTTTCCCGGTCAATACGGCGCGTCGCGGATTTTCTATTACAACTCGATCATGCGGCGTTATTTGAAAGTGCCGCAGATCTCCGCCGTGATGGGGCCGTGCATCGCCGGCGGCGCGTACCTGCCCGCGCTTTCAGACATCATCATCATGGTCGAAGGCACTTCGTTCATGGGACTGGGCGGCGCGAATTTGGTGAAAGGCGCGACCGGCCAATCGATCGACAACGAAACACTCGGCGGCGCGCGCACGCATAACGAGCTGTCCGGCGTTGCGCACTATCGAGTCAAGAACGATGAAGATGCGATCGGGAAAATTAGAGAGTTCATATCCGAGCTGCCGGAGCAGATGCAGGCTGGAAGCCTGCGAACCGCCCGCAAGGATGCGGGCGCTCCATGGGCTCCCGCAGAAAAGATTTACGAAATAATTCCCGAAGATCACCGGCAGCCGTATAATATGCGCGAGCTACTAAACTTTATTCTCGACGACGGTCACCTCGACGAATTTCAGGCGGACTATGCGCGAGAGATTATCACCGGGCATGCGCGCCTGTGCGGGATGCAAGTTGGAGTGATTGCCAATGCGCGCGGAATGTTTCGCGATCCGGCAGGTGGGCCACCGCGATTCGGCGGAATCATTTATACTGAGTCCGCTGAAAAGGTCGCTTACTTTATCGACACTTGCAACCGGCATCAGACGCCTCTGCTGTTCGTGCAGGATGTTTCCGGGTTCATGGTCGGATCTGAGGCCGAGCACTCGGGGATTATTCGGGCTGGTGCGCGTTTTGTTGAAGCGATGGCCACCGCGACCGTACCTAAGATTGTGCTGACGGTGAATCATGCTTCGGGAGCAGGCTATTACGCCATGGCCGGACAGGGCTTCGATCCCGACTTCATTTTCAGTTGGCCCACAGGGCGAATGGGAGTGATGGAAGGCGAATCGGCGGTGCAAGCGGTCTTTGGTAGTCAACTGGACAAGTTAAAGAAAAACAGCCAGCAGCCTGACGAAAAGCTCGAAGCGGAAATGAATCAAGTGCGGGCGACTTACGAGCGCGACCTGGACGCGAAATACGCTGCGGCCCGCGGATTTGTCGACGCCGTGATCGCGCCGGAAAAAACCCGCGACACTTTAGAGCTTGCATTATCTCTTAGTTTGAATTATTCAGGACCACATCTGGGACAGTTTGTCTTGCCTGCGTCGCTCTCGTAAGGTATTCGGTAAGCGACGCATGGATTTGTTTGGCATTTTCTTGCACCACTCTCGGGTGCTTTGCATTTTGAATTTGCGCGGTATTCGGGGAGAGTTCTATCGACTCCCTGAAAAGTTTTTTACTCGCTCTCTGAGTGAATTCACAGAAGGAGAAGGAAAAGTGAGAAAGACCATCTATCTTTTTACTCTGGGTTTAGTGGTTGTGATCCTGGCGACGCTCGCTGGCGCGGGCCTGGTAGTATCCGCGCAGAATGCGAATTCGTCAACGACCATGACGAACACGGCGAAAGCAAAGCCGCGTAAACCCAAAGCCAAGAAAACCTGGACCGGCCGCTGCGACCCGACGAAGCAAGAGCAGGCCGACCTGTCCGGCACTTACACCGGCAAGGCTCGTCACGACAACGAACCTGCGCAGGACGCGACGCTGACGATCACCGGAAATAACTTTTCGATGACCTCCGGTTCGGAAACACACACGGGACGGGTCACCGCTGTGACCACCTGTGGATACACCGGCGTCACGATGATGATGGGCGACCTGACTCCGCCACCGCCGGGTCCGAATCCACCGCCAGCTCTGCCGGCAATGTCTTTGCGCGCGAAGAAAGTCGGCAATAGCCTGACGCTGACCAGTGTTCCGGGTGAGCCGAAATCCGTCTGGTTCAGCACCAGCGGAAGCGGAATGAAGGCCACGGCGCGCAAGCACAAAGCCAAGGCGAAGGCAGCTGCGCCGGCAGCGACGCCGAAGACTACTCCGTAAAGTAGTCAGGTTTAGTAGTCAACGCGGAGACACGGGGCCGCGACGAGACAGACCGAACACCGGTTCATTCTGTCCGTTCGGTTCCCCGTGTCTTATTATGTTTAGAGTATGAAAGAAAAGATTCGAATCGCGGCCGGCCAGGGATTCTGGGGAGATCTTCCCGACGCACCGGTGCGCCAGGTTGAAGGTGGGCCCATTGATTATTTGATGCTCGACTATCTGGCCGAGGTCACGATGTCGATCATGCAGAAACAGAAAGCCCGCGATCCCAGTGCCGGTTATGCGCGTGACTTCGTGCCGTTGATGCGCCGCATCTTCCCGGTTTGCGTCGAGCGCGGTATCAAAGTCACGGCAAATGCCGGGGGCGTAAATGTCCTCGGCTGTGCAGAGGCAGTGCGTGAAGTTGCGCGCGAGCTCGGCCTTGCAGGAAAGATCAAGATCGGCATTGTTACCGGCGATGACATCCTGGATCGTATCGACGATCTGCTCGCCCGCGGCATTGAATTGCGCAACATGGATACGGACGAACCGCTGAGCACTGTGCGCGACCGCATTCAAAGTGCGAATGCTTATCTCGGCGCAGCGCCAATTGTTGAGGGATTGAATCGAGGCGCACACGTAGTCATCACCGGACGCGCAACGGATACGGGTTTGACCCTTGCGCCTTTGGTTCATGAATTCGGTTGGGCAGAGGATGATTGGAACCGTTTAGCCGCGGGAACAATCGCCGGACACATCATTGAATGCGGAGCGCAATGCTCTGGCGGCAACTGTCAATTCAACTGGCAAGATATTCCAGACATGGCGAACGTTGGCTTCCCCATCGCTGAGGCTTCGGCGGACGGTACTTTTGTAATTACCAAACACGACGGAACAGGTGGCCGCGTCAATCTTCCCTCAGTCAAAGAACAATTGGTTTATGAGATGGGCGATCCGAATGAATACATCACGCCGGACTGCGTCGCCGATTTCACCACGATTCAACTGGCTGACGACGGCCCGGACCGGGTGCGCGTGTTCGGAATCAAAGGACGTCCCGCGACCGATTCCCTCAAAGTCTCGATCAGTTATTCTGCAGGTTTTAAGGCGGTCGGTACTTTGGTTTACTCCTGGCCGGACGCGTATGCGAAAGCCGAAGCGGCGGACAAAATTCTGCGGGCCAGACTCGATCGGCTCGGTTTGCGATTCGATCAAATCCTGACTGAATTCGTTGGCGCGAACGCCACGCATGGATCTTTAACGGGCAAGCCTTCCCCGGATCTGGCGGAAGTGCAACTGCGTGTCGGCGTGCGCGGAGATGATCGAAAAGCTATTGAGCGATTCACCAAAGAAATTGCCCCGCTGATTTTGACGGGCCCGCCCGGCGTCACCGGTTTCGCGGGTGGTCGTCCGAAGGTGGAAGAGATCGTCGCCTATTGGCCGGCGTTGATTCCTAAAAATGAAATCACAGAGCAGGTCGAGATAATTGAAGCCTAATTCATGAAAGTCCCACTAATAAAACTCGCGCATGCACGGTCCGGCGATAAAGGCGACACCGCTAACGTCGGCTTGATAGCTTTGCGTGAAGATCTCTATCCGATCCTTGTTCGCGAGGTCACCGCTGTTCGCGTGAAAGAACATTTCAAAGGGATCTGCAATGGCGAGGTTGAGCGATTCGAGTTGCCGAACCTCGGCGCCCTGAACTTTTTGTTGCATGAAAGCCTCGGCGGCGGCGGTACGCTCAGTTTGATGACGGATGCTCAGGGCAAGACGTTTTCGACGGCGTTGCTGAGAATGCAGATCGAGATTCCCGACGAAGAGGCGCGCTCTCTTTTGACTTAGTTATGCAGACAGCTGCCGCGCTCAAACAATCTGACTTCCATCATGATTATGCTCAGGTCGGAGAGGTGCGGCTACATTATGTCGAGTGTGGCCAGGAAAACGATCAGCTGGTAATTCTGCTGCATGGTTTTCCGGAGTGTTGGTATTCGTGGCGTCATCAGCTTCCGGTGCTGGCAGAGCGCTATCACGCGGTTGCGCCGGACATGCGTGGCTACAACCTCAGCGATAAGCCGGCCGGGAAAAAGAACTATGTCATCGACTTGCTCGTTAAGGACGTCGTTAATCTGATTCGTCATTTCGGTAAAGAGCAGGCAGCGATCGTTTCGCACGATTGGGGGGCCGGCGTTGCGTGGGCAGTTGCGAAAAGACATCCTGAAGCTGTCACCAAACTTGTGGCAATGCAGGTGCCGCCACCGGGCTGCTGGCGCGCAAACTTCACCATCAAGCAGTTCTTGAGCAGTTGGTACATGTTCTTCTTTCAATTGCCGAAGCTTCCGGAGTGGTGGGCGAGCGCGAACGACTTTGCCCGCATCGATAAGATGTATCGTGAGACGACCGTTCGTCCCGGTGCTTTCAGCGCTGAAGATATCGCCGTTTACAAAGAAGCTTTGCGACAACCGGGCGCGCTTACTGCCACGGTTAACTACTATCGAGCCAACGTCTTCAAATCGTTCTATCGCGGTGGAGTCGAAACGCCGGACGAAGGACCAATAAAAGTTCCGACGCTGTTCATCTATGGCGAGAAGGACATTGCGGTGCTTCCTTCGACCGTCCGCAAGCTGGAAAGATTTATCGACGCGCCTTACCGCGAGCTGAGAATTCCCGATAGCGGACACTGGGTGCAGAATGAAGCTGTCGCGGAAGTGAATGCCGCGCTGCTCGAGTTTCTGAGCGAGAAGTTCTAGCCGATGACAAACTCTGAATCACAAGTTGTCCTATTGACGATTGCTGACGGAATCGCGCGCCTCACTTTGAATCGTCCTGAGAAACGAAACGCGCTCAATGCGGAACTGATCGCGGCACTAAAAGATGCGTTGCGGCAGGCAGGCGAAGATCGCGAAGTGCGCGCCATCATTCTGTCCGGAGCAGGTTCTGATTTTTGTTCTGGCGCCGATCTGTCAGCGCTGCAAAAAATCGCGACTGCATCCGTCGAAGAGAATCTTGAGGATGCTCGCTCGCTGATGGAACTGTTTATCCTGATTCGTTCGATCAGTGTGCCCGTGATTGCAGCCGTTAAGGGAAGAGCGCTTGCCGGCGGATGTGGCTTAGCGACCTCTTGCGACATCGTTTTAGCCGCCCGGTCGAGTCGCTTTGGCTATCCGGAAGTTAAGATCGGTTTTGTACCGGCGATGGTGATGGCAATTCTGCGGCGCAACGTTTCTGAGAAGCGAGCCTTTGAATTGGTGACTCTGGGAGCAGAGATTGGCGCTGAGGACGCCGCGTCGTTCGGCTTGATCAACCAGGTCATGGACGACGAAGCTTTTGCTGACGAGGTTGACGCCTTCGTTCAACGATTCATGAGGACCAGCGGTTCGGCAGTGGCCCTGACGAAGCAGCTCCTTTACCGAACGGACGCCATGAGTTTCGAAGATGCTCTGCAGTTCGGGGTGGATGAAAACGTGATTGCCAGGATGAGCGAGGATTGCAAGAAGGGGATTGAGAGATTCCTCAAGAAGACATAACTCTCTAGTCGCGTGGCTTCACGTTCGCTCGAATGAATTCTGCGATGTCCTGAGTTGAGGTGCCGGGAAGAAATACTTCAGCCACGCCTTGTGCTTTCAGTTTCGGAATGTCTTCCTGCGGAACGATTCCACCGAGGACGACCAGCGTGTCCGTCAATCCCTGATCACGGAGCAGCGAAACTATTCTCGGGCAGAGTGTGTTGTGAGCACCGCTGAGAATCGAGACTCCCACCGCATCGACGTCTTCCTGTAAAGCCGCAGCCGCAATCATCTCCGGAGTTTGCCGAAGGCCCGTATAAATTACTTCCATGCCGGCGTCGCGCAGTGCGCGCGCAATCACTTTCGCGCCTCGATCGTGACCGTCGAGACCGGGCTTGGCGACTAAGACCCTTATTTTCCGATTTGATGGCATGGGCGGAAGTTAGATCGCGGGTTCCTCATAAACGCCGTAGACGTCGCGCAGCGCCGAGCAGATTTCTCCGAGAGTCGCATAAGCGCGAACAGCTTCAATCGTAGACGGCATCGTATTTTCGCCGCGCTGGGCCGCCTTTCTTACAGAATCGAGTGTGCGGCTGACTTCGCCGGCGTCGCGTCTGGCGCGAGTCTGCTCCAGCCGTTCAACTTGCTGGTGTCTCACAGACTCGTCGATCACCAGGGTCGGAACTTCCTGAATCTCGCCCTGCATGGCGTATTTGTTCACGCCGACGATCGTCTGTTCGCCGCGTTCCAAAGCCTTCTGGTATTGATAAGCGGATTCCTGAATTTCACGTTGTGGAAATCCCTTCTCGACGGCTTCGACCATGCCGCCCATCGCATCAATTCTGTCGAAGTAGTCGAGGGCGCCTTGCTCCATCTTGTTTGTTTGCGCCTCAACAAAATAAGACCCGCCCAGCGGATCGACCGTGTTCCCGACCCCGGTTTCTTCGGCAATTATCTGTTGAGTTCTGAGGGCAATGAGCGCGGCCTTGTCAGTCGGCAGGGCCAGCGCTTCGTCGAACGCATCCGTGTGCAGCGACTGAGTTCCGCCCAGCACGCCGGCAAGTGCCTGGATCGCCACGCGCACGATATTGTTCAACGGCTGCTGCACAGTTAAGGACACGCCGGCCGTCTGGGTATGGAAACGCAGCTGCATAGTGCGTTCGCTAACGGCGCCGAAGCGATCGCGCATGACGCGCGCCCAGATGCGGCGGGCGGCGCGGTACTTGGCGATTTCCTCGAAGAAGTCATTGTGAGCGTTAAAGAAGAACGAAATTCGCGGAACGAATTTTTCAAGATCAAGGCCGGCACGAATACCCCAATCGACATACTCGATTCCATCGCGAAGCGTGAAAGCCAGCTCTTGCAGTGCTGTGGCGCCGGCTTCACGAATGTGATAGCCGCTGACTGAAATTGGGTTGTAACGCGGCACCTGCTCGGTACAAAACTCGAAGGTGTCAATCACCAGCTTCATCGCGGAACGGATCGGATAAATCCATTCTTTCTGAGCGATGTATTCCTTCAGAATGTCGTTTTGCAGAGTGCCGGAAATCTTTTTCCAGTCAGCGCCCTGCTTCTCTGCCACGACGAGGTACATGGCCAGGAATACGGAAGCCGGCGCATTTATGGTTTGCGAAACGGTGACATCTTCGAGCGGGATCCCGTCGAAGAGCGCTTCCATGTCGGCGAGCGAGGACACGGCGACGCCGCATTTTCCAACTTCCCCTTCCGAGAGTGGCGAGTCAGCGTCGTAACCCATCAATGCGGGAAGATCGTAAGCGACCGAAAGTCCGTTCTGACCTTCGCGCAGCAAATACTTGAAGCGCCCGTTTGTTTCTTCCGGTGTGCTAAACCCGGCAAACTGGCGCATCGTCCAGAGTTTGCCGCGATAACCGGTCGCATGTATGCCGCGGGTGTAAGGGAACTGACCGGGGGAGGCGAGATCTCGATCCAGATCAAGATCGGCGATGTTGCTGGAATCATAAAGCCGATTGATCTCGTCCAGTGAGACGGTGCGAAACGAAGTCTTTCGCTCAGCCTGACGCTTTAACGAGTCCGCAGACTTAGCTTTGGGCTCAATCTCTTCGGCAGTGGCGTTTTTAGTAGGTTGCATTGATGAATTGCGGTGCGGAGACTATCGAGTTGTTAAAGTCGGATATTAGTTGATGAGTTTTTGAGTGTCAATTTTGCAAAAAGTAGCGAATGGGACTTCGCCGAACGAGAAGGCGCGCGGCCGGGATGTTGTCAACAGCCGCGCGTTAAGGAAGGACCCGAAAACGTGGACAGAGCAGCAGGGTAAAGCGGGTGCTGTTAGCGGACAAAAGATACCGTGCGCAAACTCGAAGCTGAGCTTATGGATTCGACGGGCACAACGATGTCACTCGGCATGACCATGCCCAGTCTTTCGCGTGCAGCCAGCTCAATTGTGTTTGAATCATTCGTCAACCGCCGAATCTCGAGTTCCAGGGCACCATTTGCGCGGCGGAGCGAATCGATTTCAGAGACCACGCGATCGCGTTGAATCGACGACGATTGGAATTCTGAACGGGCTTTCACGATCACGGTGGCACATACAGCGGTTGTCGCGAGAACAATCATTGCCAAAAGCGTCCAGGACGGTAAGAGCGCGATCCACTGGACCACGGGTAGAACTATCTCGCGGGTTGATTCGCGGGCCGATGCGACGGGAAGTGCCTGGGCTGCGACGCTATACCTGGGAGCCCGATTCCGAAGCCATTCTGTGTTTGTGCCGTTGTACAAGAAGCACCCCCTAACTGTTTCTGTGATTGTCGTGATCGTGAAACGTTCCGCTGGAAATAACCATTTGCCCGACGACGTACTTAATCTGCCTCAGACGACGCCTTTGCCAAAATATTCGAAGAGATGCCATCTTGCGTCGATTGGCGAGCCGGGATTGCCGTGTGCTTTTGACCGCTGTCATCATTGCAACCTTCATCGTTTAGAACCCTTCTGAATTGTGCGTTAAACGATCGAAACCACAAGATAGATGACCTTCGAATTTGACAACCGCAAGATAAGGGGGCTTGATGGCTGCCAATCCCTTGCGCTGTAACAACTTAAGCCCGCAAGTTCGCCAGACTCTAGCATTTGATGAAAAAGCGAGCAAGACCATTTCCTTACAACAATTTAACAAGCTAACCTCAACAGTTACATCAACTAACGGCGATTAAGCGCTTAATTTGGCGAACGCGGGGCGAACAAAAACAACCTGATCACGTCTGGGCTGGCTGGAATCACCGGAGCATTCGCACTTGGCCTTGGACATCGAGCGACGTGTGTGGCTGGAGGACTCGAATTGCTGTGCCCGACGCATTACGACACGCCAGGATTATCTTGAGAGCGAGAAATCATGCGTTTTTGCTGGTACGAGAGTAGGCACAGGTCTTGCACAGCTGGGCTTGCAGTTCTCTGTCAAACCCTTTTAGGAGTTGGGATTTAATGAAAGCTATCAAATATGCGGAACGAGGCCTTGCTTCAGTCGCGGGCGCCGTTTTCAATTCAATTCAGGCTGTTAATAAATACAAGCCGAACCCATCATTTACACCAAAGTGGTCAGATAAGCCGCTATTAAAGTCGTGGCAGAAAACGAAGCCGACCTTGGGCTGGCCTCGCACCACCGATTCATTGTGTCCAAATTGCGTAATAGAAGCGCGCGAGTCGATTATCAACGGCAACCAGGATGTGTCGATGCTTCTGGACGAGAAGGTCGGCGAGATTAAGGCCCAGATTATTGAAAGAGATGGCGAAATTTGGATGGTGAAGGATTGCCCTGTCCACGGGCACTTCGAAGACATGATGGCCATCGATTCCAAGTTTCTCACCCACATCGAGAATATGTTTCCGGGTCGCGATATTCAGTCCCACAACGACGAGACACTTCATAATCATGGTTCCAGCACGATTAAGTATGGCCGGGGCGCAGTTCTCACGGTCGACCTTACCAATCGCTGCAACATGATGTGTGACCCATGCTTCATGGATGCAAACCAGGTTGGTTTCGTCCACGAGTTGAGCATGGATGAGATCAAGGAGATTCTGGATAACGCGATTTCAATTAAGCCGCGACGCCAGATGTCAGTGCAGTTTTCAGGAGGCGAGCCGACGATCTCTCCGTACTTTATCGAGGCCATCAAATACTCACGAAAAGTGGGTTACAACTCGGTGCAGGCCGCAACAAATGGGATTGAGTTTGCTAAGAGTAAGGAATTCTGTCGCGAGGCGGCCGAGGCCGGCTTGCGTTACGTCTACTTCCAGTTTGATGGAATCGGAAACGATGCCAACAGTCACCGGCAAGTAGGTAATCTCTTTGATGTGAAGTTGCGGGCTATTAACAATCTTCACGAAGCCGGCGTCGAAATTGTTTTGGTTACCACGCTGGTTAACGGGATCAACAACGACCAGGTCGGTTCGATTATTCGGTTTGCTCTGGATAATCCCAAGAAGATTGCTTTTCTTTCCTTCCAGCCGGTTTCGTTTACCGGTCGTGATGAGGCAATTACCGCAGAGCGCCGTCTGCAGCAGCGCTACACGCTCTCGCATTTGGCTCACGACGTTAAGAATCAGGTTGGCATAACCGAGCCAACACGTGATTGGTTCCCGCTGTCGTTAATGGGGGCCTTTGCTGACTTTGCAGATCTGGTTCATGGTCCGAATGCTGAATGGGGTCAGGTTTCCTGCGGCTGTCATCCGAACTGTGGTGTCGGTACCGCCGTGATGATTGACAAGGAAACAAAGGAAATGAGTCCGGTGCCGGCATTCCTGAACATTCCGGGTCTGGTAAAGGACATGCGAAAGATCACGGACGCTGCGCGCGGAAAATGGATGTCAAATCTGATGATGGGTCTGGCACTTTTGAAACACTACAATCCAAAGAACGCGCCGTCCCAGTTCAATCTTTACGAGCTCTTTAAGAAGTTCGATAAGTCCTTCGGCTTGACCGGCAAGGACTATGGAAAAGTAACTGGCGATCGCAGCAAGGACGACATCGCGAAACGCCGCGCCGACCGCTGGAACTTCCTGTTTATCGCGGGAATGTGGTTTCAGGATCTTTTCAATTACGATTTTCGCAGAACTGAAATGTGCATCATTCCTTACGGAACGCAGGAAGGTGAAATCAGCTTTTGCGCCTACAACACCGGCATCGGCTGGCGCAATATCATCGAGCACATGCACCAGAACGCGACCGTCGCAAAATGGTATGAAGAGCATGGCCGTCATGAGATTTTTGCCGGCGGCAAGGAAGTCCACCTG
>Ga0207653_10000204_pt1 | contig 40118 bp, 29 predicted proteins | sample KBSK5251metaG_FD_184341 | JGI IMG/M metagenome (GOLD analysis project Ga0207653, IMG submission 184341) | Corn, switchgrass and miscanthus rhizosphere microbial communities from Kellogg Biological Station, Michigan, USA - KBS K5-25-1 metaG... | ecosystem: Host-associated > Plants > Roots >...
GGTCCGTGATCGAAGCGTCGGCTCGTCCGAGCTGCTCCAGAACGCCACGCCGCGTGGCGTCTGAGAGCGCGGCGAACGAAGTATCAAGTCGGGTCGTCATATACTGAACCATATGGTTCAGTATATAACCCAAGCGTTCGCGCCATGCAAGGGGGCATCAGTTGAGTGTCCACACAAAGTTCGGTTGCAGACTCGAGTCCCACGGTGATAGGCTTCCGTTTGTGAACATTTCAGCTCGGCGCCGCAGCTTGAGCGTCATCCGTTAGGCAGCGCCATGAGCATGCGCTTTCTTCTGGCTCCCCTGCTGTTGACAGTAGGCTGCGCGGGAGGCGGAGTCGGAGTCCCAATTGGGGCGTTCCGCGTGCCACCTCCATCTGGGGATCAGCGCTTCTGCGGCGACTCGGCGTTGGCTGACTCCACTGTCTATGACACCACGCAAGTCACGCAGCGACCCGTCGTCTATGAGGCGCCGCCTCTAAAGTACCCGGCCAAGGCACGCGCCCACGGCATCCACGGTCGAGTTCTGCTGGCCGTCACCATCAATCGAGACGGCCGAGCGGACGCCCAATCGATCCAGGCCATCAGTTCGCCAGATGTCGAGCTCACGGAAGCTGCCATACGTTGGGTACGGAGTGCGAAATTTGAGCCGGTGTGTCGCGAGGGTAGGCCTGTCAGGGTCCGGATCGCTGTACCGGTCGACTTCACGCAACATACCTAGTGTGTGTTGGGGGTTTATGAAAACGTCGAGCTCGCGCCAATGACTTTGGCATTCTCGTTTCGGCTAACCCCCGCAGAGCATGCGCGCGTCTCGATGTTGATGCTGCGCAGGAAGCGGTGGTACAAGATCTTTGTTGGTTTCATTGTGTTCGTCATAATCGCTCTCGTGATTCTGGCGGCTTCGCAGGGTCTGGCAGCGGCGGAAATCGCCGCAATGGTCCTTCCGTATGCGTTGATCCTCGGGCTCGTGGTGGCAGGCCTGCCCTACCTACAGCAGTGGCAGCTGAGTCGGGTTTACCGACACACGCCCACCCTCCAGCAGGAACAAACGCACGAGTTTTCAGATGAGGGGTTTCGAACGCGGAATCCGCTTGCGAACACGCTCATGCGCTGGGATGCGTTTTTGGAGGTGTTCGAGACGAAGGAGGTCGTTCTGCTGTACATATCACGATCGATGGCGTATTTCCTGCCCAAGCGAGCGATCGGAACGCCGGAAGACCTCACGGAGCTCCGGTCCTTCCTGCGTACGCACCTTGGCCAGATCGCCAAGGTGCGCTTGCTCGGGTGAGCATTTAGGCAATTGGAGGCTCCCACGTTCGAAGGTCCGATTCTCCGAGAGCTCAAGCGCTTGAAGCTGGCGCGCGCCTGGTCTCGTTAGGCCGCTGGTTCCGCGTGACAACAATCTGTGCCGAATACAGGGAATACAATGACTGACAAGAACGTCTGGTTCGTGACCGGTGCCGGCCGTGGCATGGGCGTTGAGATCGCAAAGGCGGCGCTGGCTGCCGGCCACGCGGTCGTGGCGACCGGCAGGAACACCAAGATCGTTGCCAAGGCGCTCGGCGCGGCCGACGACCTGCTCATCGTGAAGCTCGACGTGACCCGTCCCGAGGACGCCCAGGCCGCTGTGGCCGCTGCAGTCGAGCGGTTCGGACGCATCGATGTCCTCGTCAACAACGCGGGCAACTTCTACGCCGGGTTCTTCGAAGAACTCCCTCCCGAGGACTTCCGCGCACAGATCGAGACCAACCTGTTCGGCCCAGTGAATGTCACGCGGGCCGTACTTCCCGTCATGCGTGCCCGGCGCCGAGGACTCGTCGTGACGATCTCTTCAACCGGCGGCATTTCAGGGCAGGCGTTCGTTTCCGCCTACGCCGCAGCGAAGTTCGGTGTCGAGGGCTGGGTCGAGTCGCTCACCCCCGAGGTCGCGCCGTTCGGCATCCGCACCATGCTCGTGGAGCCCGGGTTTTTTCGCACCGAACTGCTCACAGAGGAGTCAACGAAGTATCCGAAGCCCTCGATCGACGACTACGCTGAGAAGACCCGTGAGACCGTCGCGGCATGGAGGGGAATGAACGGGCTGCAAGGAGGTGACGCCGCCAAGCTCGCCAAGGCGCTGGTCCAGCTCGCCGGCCTGGCGGAGCCCCCGCTGCGCTGGCCCGCTGGCGCCGACGCCGTCGCCACGCTCGAGCAGAAGGCCCGGACCTTGCTCGCCCAGGCCAACGCACACCGGGACTTGTCGTCGTCGCTCGCGCACGACGAGCCGCTACCTTTCCTTCATGCCCCGCCGCGTCCCTGAGCTCCTCGCCCCCGCCGGAAGTCTCGACGCCGTTCGTGCCGCGCTCGGCAACGGCGCCGATGCGATCTACCTCGGCGTGGACAAGTTCAATGCCCGGGACGAAGGCGCGCAGCTGACCCTGGATGACCTGGAGCAGTCCTGCCGCCTGGCGCACGCGCACGGGGCCAGGATCTATCTAACGTTCAACATCCTCTTCAAGCCGGCCGAGCTGCACGACGCGCTGCATCATCTCGGGCGTTGCATCGACCGCGGCATCGACGCGGCCATCGTGCAGGACCTCGGCGCCGTGCGGCTCATCAAGCAGGTGTATCCGGGTCTCGAAATCCACGGCTCGACCCAGATGACCGTACACGACGAGCGCGGTGCCCGCGTCCTGCGCGACCTGGGATGCGACCGCGTGGTGCTCGCGCGCGAGAATACCCTCGACGACATCCGCACCATCCGGCGCGCGGTCCCGGAGCTGGTGCTCGAGAGCTTCGTCCACGGCGCGCTCTGCATCGCGTACTCCGGACAGTGCTACATGTCCGGCATGATTTCGGAACGCAGCGCCAACCGCGGCTCCTGCGCCCAGTCGTGCCGCAAGGACTACGTCCTGGCGGATTCGGCTACCGGCGCGGAGCTGGACCGCGGCTACCTGATCTCCGCCAAAGACCTCGGCGCGTGGGAGCATCTCGCCGATATCGCCGACGCCGGCATCCATACGCTCAAGGTCGAAGGCCGCAAGAAGAAACCCGAATACGTCGCGACTGTGACGCACAGCTACCGCGAGTTTCTCGACCGGCTAGCCGCGGGTGACTCACGTCCGCCCACACCCGCCGAAGTCCAGCCGCTGGTGCAGATCTTCTCGCGCGGCTTCACCGGCGGGATGTACGGCGGCCGCGCGGGCCGCGACTACGTGACCCGCACCCAGCCCGACAACCGCGGCGCGGTCCTGGGCGTCGTGGTCGGCCGGGAGAAGGACGAGCTGATCGTGTCGGTCTCGCAGCCGATCGAGCGCGGCGACGGACTCGGCTTCGAGCATCCCCAAGGTCCCGACAAAGGCAACCGCGGCTTCGGCGTCCGCAGCGTCCGCACCATCGGCCGTCAACAGGGGAAGGTCCGTCAGGCCATCCAGCCGGCGGAGGATATTCCAGCCGGCTGGACCGTGGTGCGCTCCGCCGAGGCCGCGCTGCTCGCCCGCGCACGTGAGAGCTTTGCCGCCGTTCCCGCCACGGGAACGGCCGAGCGCACGCGCATGGATATCAGGGCACTGGGCGCCGCCGGCGAGCCACTCACGCTCATCTGTCGCAGTGGTGCCGATGAGGTGACCGTGAAGAGCACGACCGCACTCGCGCCCGCGACCCGCCACGGACTCGACGAACAACGCCTGCGCGAGCAGCTCGGCCGCCTCGGCGAGACTCCCTTCACACTGGGCGACGTCGATGTTTCTGGCCTCGCGACGGACCTCTTTATTCCGATCAGCGTCCTCAATGAACTGCGACGGGAGGCATCGGCGATCCTCCTTCGCGATCGCCACGAGACGCGCGATCGCGCAATCGATGAAGCGATCGCAGGTGTGGCGGTGCAGAGCGTCGCTCCCCCCCCCGACAGGCCGCCGCGACTCGTTGCCGAGGTCTGGCAGCTCGAGGATGCCCTGCTCGCGGCAGACGCAGGTGCGGACGAAATCTCGCTCGATCTATTCTTGCGTCATCCGATGCCGCCGGTCGCGCGCGTCAAGGAGCTCGCCACCAAGCTGTCGCAGCGGGGCGTCACGCTTCGGCTGCGTACGCCTACGATCGTGCGCCCCGACGACCGCAAGCACGTCGAGAAGTGGCTGGCCCTCGGCACACCGTTGGTCAGCGGTCACCTCGGCATGGTCGCCGAGCTGGCCGCTGAGGGACGGGATGTGGTCGCGGATTATGCGGTCAACGTCTTCAACCAGCACAGCGCGGCCGAGGTGTTCCGGCTGGGCGCGCGTCGCATCGTGCTGTCGGTCGAGCTGACCGGCGACGAGATGGCGCAGGTGGCGGCGCCATGGGGTGGCCAAGGCTTCGAGGTGTTCGCGTACGGTCGCCCCGAGGGAATGACGCTCGAGCACTGCGTGTTGTCGGCGGCGTTCGACCGCGAGGTCGCCACCTGCCGGGACCTCTGCGTGCAGAAACATCCCAATGTCGCGCTCACCGATCCCGCGAGTTACGTGTTCCCGGTGGCCACTGATTATGCCTGCCGCAATCGCCTGCTGCATTCGCGTCCGGTGGACGGCTCCGCGTACCTGCCGGAGCTGTGGCGCGCCGGGTTTCGCAACTTTCGGCTGGTGTTCAACGTCCCGGGCGATCCCGTCGCGCGGGTGACGGCCGCGTATCGCGCGTCGCTCGACGTACTGGCCGAGGGTCGCGCGCCCGATCCCGGCGCAGTACGGGCGGTCACGGGTCGGGAGTATACGCGGGGCCATTTCGCCCGAGCGGTGTAATCCATCGGTGCGCCTGCGGTTCTTCCTACCCCTGCTCGTGCTCTGTTGCCTCGGCGTCGCGGCAGCGAACCACGTCGTCAATGCCGAGCTCAGCCTTGCCCGCGTGAATCCCAATGGGCACATCAACGCTCTCGCATGGGACGTCCGCTTGCCCGGATGGTTCATCGCTACCGGGCTGGGTGGTGGGGTTCATTCCGACTGGAATGGGACGCGAACTGAGGATTTCATCGTCATTATCGGCGGGGGGATCTGCTGGGCCTTACTGATCCAAGTGGTTATCAGCTTCGCTCAAAAAATCCTTAGCCTGGCCAGACCACCAGGAGATAAAGCTGTACACAGCGACGGGAGCTCCAGATGAACTCAGGCAGGATAGCTTCACACGGCGCAGACCCCGAAGTCGCGAAGAAGAACCTCGCGTCGATCAGTCCGTTCTTCATCGTGAAGGACCTGCAGGCCTCGATCACCCACTACATCGAGCGCTTCGGATTCCAGCTGGACTTTCAAGGTCCACCCGACGACGTGTACTATGGCCACGTGAGCCGTGACGGGATCGGCATCATGCTCAAGACGATCAGTCCCGACGTGCTGCCATGCCCAAATCACACGCGGCACGAATGGGCTCGCTGGGACGCCTACATCTACACCCTTGATCCCGACGCGCTGTTCGAGGAGTTCAAGCAGCGGGGTGCGTCGTTTCTCAAAAAGTTGTCCTTCATCGATGATGGCCTGTGGGGCTTCGAGGTCACCGATGCCGACGGGTATGTGCTTGCCTTTTTTGAGGTCCGTAACGGGTGATCCTGAGACCGGCGCGGCCGACTCACCACTCTATCCAGGAGCACGGATGCCAGAGACGCTGTTGACAACGACCACCTTCTCCATCGAGGGCTATCGCATTACGGAATACAAGGGTCTCGTCCGCGGCATCATTGTGCGATCCCCAACGATCGGCCAAGGGTTCTTTGGAGGATTGAAGCAGATTGTCGGTGGGCAGATCGGGGCGTACGCGGAGATGTGCGAGCAGGCGCGTGAACAGGCCTACGAACTGCTCCTCCAACACGCTCGAGAGCTCCGGGCGAACGCCGTGGTGGGCGTCCGATACGAGAGCTCGGAGGTTGGCCGCCAGGGATCGGCCACCGAGGTGCTGTGTTATGGGACTGCGGTAGTCATTCAGCGTGGGTGAAGCTGGCGGCGTGTACTTCTCCCCGTGACGTCGCGGTCGATTACGCGGGTATTGTTAGGTATGAGACTCGCCCCTTGGATTCTTTGCGTACTAACATTCGCGACCGCTGGTTGCGGGTGTTCCGATATCCCGGCCAACGTCGAAGCGGAATTCGTGCAGCAGGGCACGGTCCTGCAGGTGGGGGACACCGCGACGATCCGCGCACGCGTGCTCAACAGCGGCGACCTGCAATGCATTCGTTACGCGTCACTGGCCGGCTATGGGAGTCCTCTCCAGCCTGATCGTTTTACCTATGAATCCTCGCGGCCTGATATAGCAACGGTAAGCAACCACGGCCTCGTGACTGCCCTCCAGCCTGGCGTAACCAGCATTCGCGTGTCTGCCGAAGGACTGACGAGCGCGCCGATCTCGGTCACCGTGGATCCCGGTCCCGCTCCTCCCGCTCTTCGTCCGTAAGATCGACCGCCATCGGGAAGAACAAGGAGTGCTTCACTTCAGGATACGGCACTCCCCACCCCCGCGCGTCGTGCCACAAGATCCGGTTCAACAGCTCCGAGGGCGCGGCATCCGGCTCCCGAAAATTCATCCGCGCCGACTGGGCCGCGGCACGCCGCCGCTCGGCGGCATGCGGTCCGGTGATTGACCCTACCTGTTGATTCACCTCGAACAACGACTGCCGCGGTTCGATCGCCGCGTAGGGGGCCAGGTTGGGCGTTTCGTCCGGCCCGATAAAGCTCGCGCGCATGTCGGTCGCGACAAGATCGAACAGGCTGAGCGCCGGCAGGCCGAGCATGAGCTCGATCGTCTTCACCATGCTGGGCTGGCTGTAGAACGTCGGATCGATGATCCCGCGCCGCGCGTACGGGCTCGCGACCAGCGCCACCGTGCGGTGCCCGTCGATGTGATCGACGCCGTCCTGCGCGTCGTCCTCGACCGCCACGATCGCCATCGACTTCCAGAACGAGCTGTGCGACAGCCCCTCGACGATCTGGCCCAGCGCCAGATCGTTGTCGGCGACGCACGCCTTGGGCGCGCACCACCCCGGGCTCGTGCCCTGCGTGTGATCGTTCGGGAGGATGATCAGCACGAGGTTCGGCATGGCACGCTTCGCTTCCCACTCGCGCAGATGCTCGAGGATGATGTCGGCCTTCACGACGTCGGGCACCGTCTCGGTCCAACCCGGATACTCGCGCACCAGCGCGCGGTCGAGCGATGGAATGTCGGATCGCGTGGTGTACAGCTTGGCGACCCGGGCCCGGAAGAACGCCCGGTTGTGCGGCTGTGAGTCGCGATACTGCTTCAAGAGATTCATGCGGAGGGTGTCGCTGTCCCATGCCGGCGGCGGTGCGTACTCGCCGAAGACCGTGACCGTCTTGCCCTTTGCTTGCGCCGCTTCCCACAGGAACCCGCCCGACGAGTACGCGAGCGGATCGACCCCCTCGGAGGGATAGCTGCGGCCCAAATAGAGCGGCCACATCGGATACTCGGTCTCGCGCCCCTGCGTAAGCCAGTTGTGCCCGTCGGCCGAATTGCCGCCCGATGCAAAGAAATGATCGAGCAGCACGAATTGCTCGGCGAGCGCATGGGTGTTGGGCGAGACGTCGCGCCCGTACTGCACGAGCGAGCTGTCGCTCGCGCCCTTGCCGATGTCGCCGAGCACCTGGTCGTAGGTGCGGTTTTCGCGCACGATGTAGACGACGTGATCGATCAGCGACGGCTCGCCCGGGCGCTCGGGCACCGCGCGCCGGGCGACGTTGCGCCGCGGCGCGAGCGCGAGCACGCTGTCTGTCCGCAGCGTCAAACGATTGTTCTGCGCGACTGACGTCGTGTATGCCGCGAGCTCCGCATCCGACGGCACCGGAATCACATTCACCGAGCCACGATAGGAATGCACGTAGCGACGGGTCTGGCCCGACCTCCGCCCATTCCCCGAGCCCACGCCGAACAGCGACCCGACCGCCAGCGTGCGGCCGTCCGCGCTCACATCGAGGCTCGTGGGATACCAGCTCGTCGGAATCAGGCCGCGCAGCGTGCCGGCCGGCAGGCCGTACATGGCGACGGCGTTCGCGCCGCCGAGCGCGACGAACAGCGTCTTCGCATCGGGTGACAGGGCGACCGCGGTCGGCGCGAGGCCGATCTTGCGCTCGCGAAATGGCGCGACGGCGATCGACTGCACTACGGCGTTGCGCCGCGTGTCAATCACACTGACGGTGTCGGAGTTGCCGTTGGCGACATAGAGACGGGCGCCGTGCTCGTCCCACGCGAGTCCCGTGGGATGGCGGCCGACCGGAATCACGGTGGTCGCGCCGCTCACCAGATCGACGCGCGTCACATTCCCCGCCCGCGCGATACCGCGCGCGTCCACGCGCACCAGCTCGGCGGCGGGATCACAACACTGTTTGGCCGCGCGGTCCTTCGCGCCAGGCTTTCTGCCGCCGAGCACCGAGACGTAGGCGACGGCGCCATCCTGGCTCACGACCGCGGCGACCGGCAGCACGCCGAGCGAAATGGTCTTCAGCAGTGTGCCGCTATCGGCGTCGAACACCGCGAGCGCGTCGTTCGCCGAGAGCGGCAGCACGGCCACGCGGTGCCCTGCCCCGGCGTTCGCGCGCGCCGCGACGGCCGGGGCACCGGCGACGAAGTCGCCGCGCGCAGCCGTGGACCAGCGGACCACCGCGTCGCTGTCATAGGCTGACAGCAGGGTGACGGTGTTGGTAGCGGACATCTCATCCGATCCTGGCGTCCGGCTCTGCGCGAGTGCCGCGGGCAGGCGACCCACGGTGCTGAACAGCGCGCGGCCGGTCACCGGGTCGATCGCGATGCCCTGGACACCGGAGCGGCCGTCGAACGCGGCACTGGCACGGACGACGTTGTCTTGCCACGCGAGACGGTAGGCGGCGCCGTGCACGGTCACCCAGATCTCGCCCGGATTGCCGAATCGCACCCCAAAGACGCGATCGGTGAAGACGCTCTGGACGCCGGCGGGGCTGACGCGCTGCTCGGTTGCGATGACGCCGGGATCGGAAACGTCCCGGCGGGGTTGGGGCGGCGCCGGCCGTTGCGACGCAGGGTTCTGTAAGAGGATTGCGAGCGTCAGTGCGAGTTGTGACACGTTCCTAACTCTCCAGTCATAGGTGTGCACGCCGTTCCGCAGCCATTATTATCGGACATGCTGCTGACACTTTGCCTGATCCTCTCCTGCAGCTCCCCTGACTCCCTCGGAATCTACTCCGGCCGCGCGCGCCAGCTCGAGGTGCGAATTCCGCGCGTGGAGGCCGACATCGTCGTCGACGGCGATCTCGGGGATTCGGTCTGGACGCATGCCGCGCTCCTGACCGGGTTCTCGCAGTACGCCCCGAACGACGGGGTTTCAGCCGTGGACTCGACGCAGGTCCTGGTGTGGTACTCGAGCAACGCCATCTACTTCGGGATCCGCGCCTACGAGCTGCATGGCCGCCCCAGCGCGACGCTCGCCGACCGTGATCAGATCTTTGGCGACGACAACGTCCAGATCCTGCTCGGCACATTCCACGACGGCAAGAAGGCGCTGATGTTCGCGGTCAATCCGCTCGGCGTGCAGGGCGACGGCGCGCTGGTCGAGGGCGCCAACATCAGCGCCAGCGGCTTCATCGGCGGCGCGGTGATCGGCCGCGAGCGGCCCGACCTGAGCCCAGACTACGTCTTCCAGTCGCGCGGCCGCGTCACGGACTGGGGCTATCAGGTCGAAGTGCGGATTCCCTTCAAGAGTCTCCGCTACCAGCCGAAGCAGCCGCAGGACTGGAGCCTGAACATCGTGCGGCAGATCAAGCACTCCGGCTTTGAAGACAGCTGGTTCCCCGCCCTGCGCGCCAGCGCGACGTTCATCGGGCAGTCGGGAAACCTGGTCGGCCTCGCGGGGATGCATCGCGGCCTGGTCGTCGATCTCAATCCCGAGGCGACGGCCAAGGCGACGGGTGCTCCGGGCGCGAGCGGCTACGAGTACGACACGGGGAATCCCCAGGTCGGCGGCAACGTGCGCTGGGGCATCACCGACAACCTCACGATCAACGGCACGGTCAAGCCTGATTTCTCCCAGGTCGAATCGGACGCGGGGCAGCTCGCATTCGATCCGCGCCTGGCGTTGTTCTTTCCCGAGAAGCGGCCGTTCTTCCTCGAGGGGAGCGAGCTGTTTCAGGTGCCGCAGAATCTCATCTACACGCGCCGCATCGTGCAGCCGGTGGCCGCGGTCAAGCTCACCGGCAACGCCGGCGGGACGGACATCGGGTTCCTGTCGGCCGTCGATCAGAAGTTTGCGTCGGCAAGCGGCGCCGACAATCCGATTTTCAACGTCGTGCGCGCGCAGCGCAGCCTGGGTCATGGCTCGCGCATCGGCCTGGCGTATACCGATCAGATCGAGGGCGGAGACTACAATCGCGTGCTCGATGTGGACGGGCGACTCGTATTCAAGGACATCTACTCCGTCAATTTTCAGGTCGCCGGCAGTCGCACGCGCGAAGGTGGCGTCACGACGACCGCCCCACTCTGGCTGACGCAATTCAACATTCGGCACCGCGTGTGGGGGTTGCGCAGCGCGTTCGCCGGCATTTCGGACCAGTTTCAGACGGCGAGCGGCTTTATCGGCCGGAACGGTATCGTGCACTCGTATGTCGATCCGAGCTACACGACGTATGGGAAGACCGGTGCCTTCATGCAGAGCTTCACCGCCGACATCGTCGTCGATGGGATCTGGCAATACCAGAACTTCATGCACGGCCGGCACATGCAGGACAAGAAGCTCCATTTCAACGGCAATGCCACGCTGCGGGGCGGCTGGAATGTCGGCGCCGGCTATTTCGTCGAGTCCTTCGGCTACGATTCGGCGCTCTTCGCCAACTATCGGTTGGAAGTGCCCAAGGCGGGGGGCGGGCTGGACACGATTCCGTTCGTCGGGCAGCCGACGATCCCCAACGGGGAATACATCGTGCAGATCAATACGCCGCAGTGGAAGCACTTCAGCGGCGGCGGCTTTTTCCTCCAGGGCCATGATGAGAACTTCTTCGAGTGGGCATCGGCCGATCTGCTGCTGCTGAGCGTCGAGGTGTCGTATCGGCCCACGGACCGGTTCCGGAACACCTTCGACTATTTCTGGCAGCAGGTGAATCGCCGCACCGACGGCACGCTCGTGAACGTGGGCCGGGTCGCGCGCGCCAAACTCGAGTATCAGATCTCGCGGCCGCTGTTCATCAGGCTCGTGGGCCAGTACATCCAGGATAAAACCGATTCGCTGCGCGACGATTCGCGCACGAACGCGCCCATCCTGATCGCGGGGCCCGGCGGCACCATCACCCGCTCTGCCGCAAGCGCCACGAATCTCTTCCACGTCGACGCGCTGCTCAGCTACCAGCCGACGCCCGGAACCGTGGTGTTCGCGGGATACGGCAGCGACATGGTGGACGAGGATGCGTTCCGGTTCCGCGGCCTGACGCGGACCGACGACGCGTTCTTCGTGAAGCTCAGCTATTTGTTCCGCCTGTAGCTCCCTTCTTGCCGACGGTTGTGCCGCGCTGCATCCTCAAAGGACTATGAAACTCATTCGCTCGCTGCTCCTGCTCCTCGCCGCGGCCGCCGCAATGCCGCTCGCCGCGCAGCAACGCCACACCATCACGCATGAAGACGTGTTTCTCATGAAGCGCGTCGGCGCGCCGGCCATCAGTCCTGACGGCCGCTGGGTCGTGTTCAGCGTGACCGAGCCGTCGTACACGGAGGGCGACCAGGTCAGCGACCTCTGGCTCGTCCCGACGGACGGCAGCGCCGAGCCGCGGCGGCTCACGAACTCGAAAGGCGGCGAGGGTGGCGTCGATTGGAGTCCCGACAGCCGGCGGATTGCCTTCAGCGCACGGCGTGAGGGCGACGACCAGTCGCAGATCTACGTGCTGGATTTGAGCGGTGGCGGTGAGGCGCAGCGCGTCACGAACCTCTCGACCGGCGCCTCCAGCCCGCTGTGGCGGCCCGACGGCAAGGCAATCCTGTTCTCGAGCATGATCTATCCCGGCGCGGGGACCGACTCGGCGAATCGCGCCGCGGCGGCGGACCGCAAGGCGCGCAAGTACAACGCGCGGGTGTTCGATGCCTCGCCGATTCGGCTGTGGGATCACTGGCTCGACGAGCGGCGGGCGCATCTGTTCGTGCAGACGCTCGAGGCAGGCTCGCAAGCCAAGGACCTGCTCGCCGGGTCGCAGCTCATTCAGGGCGCGGGGTTCGGCGGCCAGCTCGGCACGGGCGGCGAGGATCTCGCGGCCGCGTGGACGCCGGACGGCAGCGGCGTCGTGTTCGCCGCGACGACGAATCGCACTGACTGGACCCACGGGGATGTGGTGCAGGCGCTGTGGCTCGTGACGACGGCCGGCGGTGAACCGCAGCGGCTCACGCAAGGCAAGGACGATTTCGGCTCGCCGCAGTTCGGTCCGGACGGCAAGACGCTGTACGCGGAAATGACTCCCACGAACGAGCACACGTTCAACAATCAACGCCTCGTGGCGTGGACGTGGCCGCGTGCTGGTAACGCCGCACCGCGCGTCGTGACCGGGGGAGCCGATCATTCCGTCGGCACATACAGCATCTCGGCCGACAATCGCACCGTGTATTTCCTGTCCGAAGACGCAGGCCACCAGCGGCTGTTCCGCGCACCCGCCACGGGTGGCAAGGAGCAGGAAGTCGGCTCGATGACGAGCGGCACGTTCGGCAGTCTGCAGGTCGCCTCAGCGACGACCGGCACGACGCTCAAGATCGCCGCGGTCTGGGAAAGCGCGACCAATCCGCCGGAGATCGTCAGAGTCGATCCGGTCACGGGGCGCTGGACGCCGCTCACGAAGTTCAACACAGCCCGCGCCGCCGCGATCGACTGGCAGCCGCTGCGCGATTTCTGGTTCACCTCGGCCAAGGGGAAGCGCATCCACAGCTTCTACGCCCTGCCGCCGGGGTTCGACTCGACCCGCAGCTATCCGCTGTTCGTGCTCATCCACGGTGGGGCGGCGAACATGTGGACTGACAACTTTGGCCTCCGCTGGAACCCGCACCTGCTCGGCGCGCCCGGCTACGTCGTCCTGATGACCGACTACACCGGCTCGACCGGATATGGCGAGAAATTCTCGCAGGACATCCAGTTCGATCCGCTCGAGGGTCCGGGCAACGAGCTGAACGAAGCGGCCGACTCCGCGCTCAAGCGCTTTCGATTCCTCGACGCGTCACGCCAGATCGCGGGCGGCGCGAGCTACGGCGGCCACCTCACCAACTGGCTCGCGGTGACAACGACGCGGTATCGCGCGCTGGTGAGCCACGCCGGCGAATGGGATCTCGAGACGCAGTGGGCGACGAGCGACTTCAACTACGATCGCGAGCGCAACGTCGGTGGCCCGCCCTGGGAAGATCATCCGATTTGGCGCACGCAGAGCCCCATGCGGCGCGCGGCGCACTTGCATACGCCAGTGCTCGTGTCGGTGGGCGAGCGCGATTTTCGCGTGCCGATGAACAACGCACTCGAGTTCTGGACCGCGCTGCAGCGCCAGCAGATTCCCTCCCGGCTGATCATCTGGCCGGAGGAGAACCACTGGGTTCTGAAGGGGGAGGACAGCCGCTTCTTCTATAAGGAAATGGCGGCCTGGTTCGCGCGCTGGCTGAGCGCGCCGGCGGCAACGGGACAGTAGGCCGCGGCTTGCGCGAGCCGATCTCCCGCCGCGACTTCCTCGACGGGATCCTCCTCACCGGTGCGGGACTCCTCGTCCCCGGGCGAGCGGCGACGACGTCCCCGGCCGATGCCTTCAACGGCTACGGCGGCGTCGGCGACTACCGGCACTCGAACGGCAACACCTGGGATGTCCTGAGCGCGGGACACGCGCTGCGGGATGGCGGGGGCTCATTCGAGCGGCGCGTTGCCGGCGCGATCGACACCGGCGAGATGTACGACCTCGTCGCCGTCGGCGGCGGCATCAGCGGACTCGCCGCCGCGATCTTTTTCCAGAAATCCAAAGGCGGACGCTGCCTCGTCCTCGACAACCACCCGATCTTCGGTGGCGAAGCAAAGCGCAACGAGTTCCTCGTCGAGGGACAGCGGCTCACCGCGCACCAGGGCTCCGCGATCTTCCTCGTACCGGGGAAAGGCGGTTACACCGACCGCTTCTACGAAATGATCGGGATGGATCGCTCGTCCTTTGCCTACCAAACGTGGCGCGGCCCGTCGGCCGAGATGCCGCTGGCCCACTCGCCGTACGACACACCCCAGAATTACGGCTTCTACTTCGGGCCGCAGTTCGGCCAACGCCCGGAGGGCGGCGTCTGGGTGATGGACCCGTGGGGCCGGAAGCTCGAAGGCGCGCCCATCAGCGAAACCGCGCGCGCGGAGCTGCTGCGCTGGGTAACGGGCCACGTCGACAGCCCGCGTCCAGAGACCGAAGGCGACGCCATTTCCCGCCAGCTCGATTCCATCACGCTCGAAGAGCACGTGATGGCACGATACGGCATCAGCCGCGAGACGGTTCGGACTTTTCTCTCGCCGGTCGAAGGCGGTGGCTACGGCCTCGGTCCCGACGCGCTGTCGGCGTACTGCAATTACGCGATCGAGACCCAGTTTCCGGAGGACGGCGACGACACGCTCGGCGACCAGATGTTTCCCGACGGCAACGGCGGCTTTGCCCGATTGATGGTGAAGACGCTCATCCCCGACGTCTTTGCCGGTCCCCGCACCGTCGACGCGGTGTGGCAGAGTCCAGTCAACTTTCGCGCACTCGATCGCGCCGGCCAGGCAACACGGATCAGGCTCAATTCCACCGTGGTCCGCGTCGCGCACGCCGGCGATCCCGCCAGCGCCCCGCATGTCGTCGTGACGTACGCGCAGGGCAACCGGCTGTACAAGGTCAGCGCGCGGTCGGTCGTCGTGGCGGGCGGCAGTTGGACTGCGAAGCACATCGTGCACGATCTCCCCGACGCGCATCGTGACGCGTACGCGCAGTTCTATCGCTCGCCCTGCCTGATGGTGAACATCGCCGTCCGCAACTGGCGCTTTCTCTACAAAATGGGATTGTCCGGCTGCCGCTGGTTCGGAGGGCTCGGCGACTACCTCTCGGTGCGGAGGATGGCGCTCGTCGGGAACGAGCCCCGCACCATCGGCCCCGACTCACCGACGGTGCTAACCATCAAAGTCCTCTTCGCGCAGCCCGGCCTGCCGATCGCCGAGCAGGGCAGCCGGGGGCGGGTGCTGCTGCTGGGCACCTCGTTCGCGCAGTACGAGCGCGCGTTCCGCGAGCAGCTCGGCGACATGTTCGCGCTCGGCGGCTTCGATCCGCGTCGAGACATCGCCGGCATCATTCTGAATCGCTGGGGCCACGCGTATGTGAATCCGCAGCCGGGGTTTTTCTTTGGCACGGGTGGCAACCCGGCGCCGCGGGATGTCCTGAGGAATCGGCCGCACGGCCGGATCGCGTTTGCGAATACGGATCTTGCCGGGGCCAGCGATCATCGGAACTCGATTCGTGAAGCGGATCGCGCGGTAAAGCAGCTGCTCGGCGCCTAAGCCTCGTACAGCTTCGAAGCGTCGGCTTTGGCCAGCTCGACGAAAAAGTCGGCGACCTTGGCAGTCACCGCCTCGATGTAGCGCTTGCCCTTTTCGGATGTCGAGGCGGCCGGATTCCCGGACCCCGTGTCATCGGTCACCTGCGTCCATTTCCGCGGCGCCCACGCCCAGCCTTCTCGAAAAGCGGGGATTTTGAACTTCCGCGCGGCTCCAGGGCCGGCCTCGGACAATGGCAGCACGAGCTCGGGCGCGATGTGCTGCATCACGCTCGTCTCCATTTCCCCCGCATGATCACCCTGATCCGAGAAGAACCCCTTGAGATCGAGCACCTTGTACCAGTTCACGACGCAGAGGAACAGCGAGACCTGCGGCTGAAGCTCACGAATCATCTGTCGAAAATCGTTGGCGCCGTGCCCGTTGAAAATCACGAGCTTCCCGATTCCCTGCTCCGCCAGTGACATCGCGACGTCGCGCAGCACCAGCGCCTGGGTGCTCGGGTTCATATTGACGCAGAGCGGGATATCGAGCTGACCCGTGTTCACACCGAATGGCACAACCGGCAGCACCACGATTTTTGCCCCGCGCTGCCACGCTCGCTCGGCGGCGAGCGCGGCGACGGCCTCGGCCTGGATGTTGTCGGTCGTGTACGGGAGGTGATAGTTGTGGGCTTCCGTCGCGCCCCAGGGCAGGACGGCGACGTCGTAGCGGGTATCACGCACCACTTTCCAGTTCAGCTCATCGAGGATGTATGGACGCATTCCTCGATTCTACACGCTCGAGGCCGTAACGCGCGAGGCGAGCATGGCGCGGCGCGCAAAGATCGCGCACGGCGTGCCGATCAAGAATGCGTGCACGGCGATGCTGAGCAGCACCCACAGCAGGTTCCGCGAGCCGGGATTCGCCGCCGAGAGCGGCACGACGATGTAGTTCATGATGCCGTACAGCAGGACGCCGTACATCGGACCGTACACCAGCGGTTTCTCCCACAGGTCCGACCAGCGCCGCGCGAACAGGTAGTACGTCACCGCCATCGACATCGCGATGAAATAGTGGAGCGCGAGGCCGAGCGCCGCGCTGCGCCAACCGCCGGTGAAGCTGGCATCGCCGAGGAGCCCTGACGCGACGGACTGGAACACGCGCGACGGCAGCACGCCGCGCTTCAGATACCAGAACGTGCACGCGTAGGTGATGTCGAACGTGCCGGCGACGAGGCCACCGAGCACGACGTAGGTGGAGGGCCTTTTCATTGGCTCCATGGCAACACGGTATGGGTTCGACTGCTCTCGGCAGCCAGCACCAATCCACGCATTACATCGAGCGACCACTCCGGCGTGACGGCCAGCTCCGCCGTTCCGTTCATCGCGTCTCGAACGTTTTCATAATAGCGCGTGAAATTCGAGCGGAGCGTGGGCACTGTGCGCGTTGCGTCAGACGTGATGAGCGAGCCGTAGGACTCCGACGGATCGGCATCCCAATCGGGCTCGTCCGGCATCCGGCCCTCCTTGAGCGCGGCCTCCTGTGGATCCATCCCGAATTTGACGAAGGACGCCTTCGTGCCGTGCACGAGCCAGGTCGGTCCGACGGGCGGCCGGAGCATTGAGGCGCGCAGCACAGCGCGAATGTGCGGGTAGTACAGCGTCACGTCGAAGGCGTCGTCCACGCGGCCGCGATCCCGTTCGATCCGGATGTCCGCACCGATCGCTTCGGGAACGCCGAACAGCAGCAGCGCCTGATCGAAGAGGTGCGGTCCGATGTCGAACCACACGCCCGACCCCGGCAGCGGCTCCTCACGCCAGGCATTCGGTTTCTGGTCGGGGCGGAATCGGTCGAAATGTGATTCGAACAGGGCGATGCGGCCCAGCATGCCTTCTCCGACGACGTGCTGCACGGTCACGAAGTCGCCGGTGTAGCGGCGGTCCTGGTACACCGTGACGATGCGCCGCTGTTTGCGGGCGATCTCGACGAGATCCTCCGCTTCGGCGAGCGTGGGCGCGAACGGCTTGTCGACCACGACGTGTCGCCCGGCGAGCAGCGCCTGCTTCGCGATAGCGTGATGCGAGGTGTTGGGCGTCGCCACGACGACGAGGTCGATCTTGCGTGTCAGTAACTCGTCAACGCTCCGGACGAATTCCACATCCCCGTAGCGCTGGTCGGGAGGCCCCTGCCGTTGCACAATCGTAGTGAGCCGCAAGCCGTCGACGGCGCGAATGACGGGCGCGTGGAAGACCTTGCCCGCGAAACCAAATCCCACGAGACCCACGTTGAGCATGGACAGAGTTTCGCACTACCTACGACGAAACGGGAGGTCGCCTATGGTACCGCTGATGATTCTCGCGTGCCTCGCCCAGGCGCCGGAAACTTTCGATCTGACGGCCGCCGGCAAGGACCCGCGCTGGCAGGTCGCCGGCCGCACCTACGCAGTGGTCGATACTCTCGGAAAGCACGCGCTCAAGCTGCCGCTCGTCCCGCTGATGGGGCTGATCTGGCTCAAGGACTATGACTTCACGAACGGCGTCATCGAAGCCGACCTTCTGGGACAGAGCAACCCGCCGCAAACCAGTTTCGTGGGCGTGGCTTTTCGTGTGGTGGATGCGCAAACCTACGACGCCGTGTATTTCCGGCCCTTCAACTTCCGCGTCTCGGACTCGACCCGGCACAGCCACGGCGTGCAGTATGTCTCGCAGCCGACCTGGACGTGGCAACGGTTGCGGTCCGAGCGCTCCGGTCAGTATGAGGCCCCCGTCGTGCCGGAGCCCGACGGCGACCAGTGGTTTCACGTGCGCGTCGTGATCGAGCGGCCGAAAGTGAGTGTGTACGTGAACGACGCGCGGACGCCGGCGCTCGTGGTGAACGAATTGAGCGACCGGACGCACGGGTCGGTGGGAATTTGGGTCGGCGACGGCTCAGGCGGTCAGTTCGCCAATCTGCGCGTGACGCGAAAACCCTAGAACGTCGCCGTTCTAGTCACTCGTCATAATGAACAGCGGCGCGCCGTCGAACTGATAGATCGGCCGCAGCCGCTGCGTGTTGTAGTACTTCGAGACATCGACGACTTTCTTTTCGGACGTTACGCTCGAGAGCGGTACGGTGTCGTAGAACCCCTTGTGAATGCTCACGAGCCGGCCGTACTCCTTCTTCACCACGAGATCGAGTGCCAGGTTGCCGAACGCCATGGGCACGATGGAATCGAGTGCGTCGGGGTCGCCCGAGCGGACGAGATAGCCCAGGCGCTGATTCACGACGTCGATGCGGCGGCCGTTGTTGTACTTCGCCGATGACTCCTTCAGCGCCGCGCCGATGCGGTCGCCGATCCCGCCCAGCTTGCGGTGGCCGAACATGTCCGTCTCCTCGCCCTCGAAGCTCATCCCCTCGTGGGACGTGAGGCGCGCGCCCTCGGAGATCAGCACGACCGAATAGCGGCTCGGATTCTTGTTGCGATCGTGCGTGAGCAGCTCCGCGAGATGCTCGACTTCGACCGGGTATTCGGGGATCACACAGCGGTCCGCCGCGCCCGCCATCGTCGGCAACAGCGCCGTGAACCCCGCGTACCGCCCGAAGACTTCGATCACCAGAAAGCGCTCGTGCGAGCCCGCGGACGTGCGCAGCCGGTGCGTCAGCTCGATCGTGCGCGTCACGCACGTGCTGAAGCCGATGCAGTAGTCGGTCCCGTAGACGTCGTTGTCCATGGTCTTCGGGATCGCGACGACGCTCACGCCCTCATCGTGCAGCCGCTTGCCGTAGCTGAGCGTGTCGTCGCCGCCGATCGGAATGAGGACGTCGATGCCGATGTGCTCGAGGTTCTTGAGCACGTCTTTCGTCGCATCGTTGGCCTTTTCGGTGTACGTGTCGGCGAGGTGCGGCGGCACGCGCTCCTTGGGCAAGTGGCTCGGCCGCGTGCGGGAGGTATGCAGGAACGTGCCGCCGGTGCGCCCGGCGCGGTTCACGATCGCTTCCGTGAGCGGCAGCACCTGTTCGCTGTTGTCGGCGCCTTTGTCACGCGAGTAGTCGACCAAACCACCCCAGCCGTGCCGGATGCCGACGACTTTGTAGCCGTCGCGCAGGGCGCGAATCGTGATGGCGCGAATGGCGGGATTGAGCCCGGGGACGTCGCCGCCGCCGGTGAGGATTCCGATTGTGCCTTTGTTCATGGGGGCGGAAGATAGAGCCAGCTTGCCGCCGAATCAGCTTCGGGATATCTTCGGGCCATGCGTCGGATTCTGCTGGCCGATGCTGACGCGTTCTACGTCGCCGTCGCGCGCGCCGTCGATCCCGATGGCGCGGGCAAAGCGCCCCTCCTGATCGTCGGCGGCTCGCGCGAAAGCCGCGGCGTCGTCTGCTCCGCCTCCTACGAAACCCGCAAGTTCGGCGTCCGCTCGGCCATGCCGATCGCCCGCGCCCTGCGGCTCTGCCCCAACGCGATGTGCGTCCCCGTGCCCTTCAAGGAGTGCATCAAGAAGAGCGGCGAGATCCGCGCCGCGCTGCAGCGCTACACCCCGGTCGTGGAAGGCGCGAGCATCGACGAATGGTACCTCGACCTGACCGGCACCGAGGGCATCTATCAGAACGAGCCGCTCATCGCGACGGCGCACCGGATCCGCGATGGGCTGCGCGAGGCAACGGGACTCACGCTCTCGATCGGCGGCGGCACGAACAAACTGATCGCCAAGATGGCCGTCGATCGCGCCAAGCCGAGTCGCGGCGGCGATGGGGTGTTGATCGTCGCGCCGGGGTCGGAACAGGAGTTCCTGCGGTCCTGCACGCTCGCGGACATCCCGCTCGTCGGTCCGAAATTCCAGGCGCGGCTCGCGGCCCACGGCCTCGTCACCGTCGCCGATGCGCTGCGTTACGACCTCGAAACGCTGGGAACGTGGCTGAGCAAGCGCGAAGCGCAGTGGCTCTGGAATCGCATCCACGGGACCGACTCCGCCGATGTCTTCCACCGCACGATGAACCGGGGCATCAGTCGCGACGAGACGTTTTCAAAGGACCTGAAGGAAGACGAGGAGATCGCCCGTGAGCTGCTGCGTCTCGTCACCCGCGCGGCGGCGGACATGCGCGGTGACGGGCTCACGGCGCGCACCGTCGCCGTACGATTACGCGACTGGGACTTCAAGACGCGCGGCGCGCAACGCACCCTGCCGGAGCCCGTCGTCTCGGATCGCGTGATCCTGCGCGTGGCACATGAGCTGCTCGCCAAATTGCGCAACGCGCGTCGAGTGCCGGCGCGACTCGTCGGGGTCAGGTTGTCTGGTCTGAAACCTGTCGTGGCCGTCGATCAACTCGAGCTCGCGACGACTGGGGAAGAAACGGAACGCGATCGAGGGCTCACCCGAGCCATCGATCGCGTCCGCGGCAAATTCGGCCCGAAGAGTATTCTCCCGGGCGGCCTCAGTTAGATCCGGCGGTCCTCGCGGTCGCTGGGGCGGGATTCGTGATGAACCGCGCCACGTTCTGCTTCAGCTCGGCAAGCGCCGGCTCGTACAGATACATCATGTGTCCGGCGTCGTAGTACTTGAGCGTGATGTTGTCACGCAGATCGGGTGACAACCCCTCGAGATGGTTGACCGTGTACTCCGTCGCGAAGAAGGGCGTCGCCAGATCGTAGTAGCCGTTCTCGACTTCGATCCGCAGGTGCGGGTTGGAGACGAGCGCCTGCGCCAAGTCAGAACCGACGTACGTCGTCGTCGCCCAGCCGCGCTGGCCGTCGCGCGCCCAGTTCCACTGCCCCTGGTTGCCGCCTCCCATCGAGTAGCGGTCCTGGGTGTCGAACTTCAGCTCGCCACGGAGGTACGCGTTGGCGGCCGCGGTGAATGCGCCCGTCACGGCATTCGACTGCGGATCGCCCGGGGCGTTCTCAGTCAAGAGATCGGGCAGCGCGCCCGAGAACCGCGAATCGAGCCGCCCAGTCACGAGCCCGCGGCTCCGCTGCAGCTCGGCCATGAACTGCCGCAGGTTCACGCGCAGGTTGGCCCGCGTGAGATAGTCCTCGGAGAGCCCGGTGTACGCCGCGACCTGCTTGGCCACGGCGGCTTTGCGGTCGGCCGGCAACGTGGCACCGGCAGCGAGCGCCGCGGCGTAATCGCCCATCGCGTAGCGGCGGACTTCCGTGAGGAACGCGCCCATGTTGGCGGGCGCCGGGATCACCTTGTGATAGGCCGCGGTCGCGGCATAACTGGGCAGGTACAGCGCATACGACAGATCGTGCCCGGGCGAGAACAGCAGCGTCTCGAAATCGAGCACCGACGAAATCAATACGATGCCGTTGAGCGAGATCCCGTCGCGTTCGAGGCGGTTGCCGAGCACCGCCGAGCGCGTCGTGCCGTAGCTCTCGCCGATCAAGTATTTGGGCGAAGCCCAGCGGCCGTTGCGACTCACGTACTGCGAGACGAACTGTGCGAGCGCTTTCGCATCTTCGTCCACGCCCCAGAAGTCTTTCCCGGCGCCCTTGCCCACCGGCTTGGAGAAACCGGTGCCGATGGGATCGATGAACACCATATCGGTGACATCGATCAGACTGCTCTGATTGTCCACCACCTGGTAGGGCGGCGGTGGCGTGGGCCCGGCGTCGGTCGTCACGATGCGCCGCGGACCGAAGGCGCCCATGTGCAGCCACGCCGAGGCGGAGCCGGGCCCGCCATTATAGATGAAGGAGATCGGGCGCTGGGTCGGGTCCCCCGCGCCGGTGCGCGTGTAGGCCGTGTAATAGAGCGACCCGATCGCCTCGTCCTTGTCGTTCTTCAGCAGCATCGTCGCCGCCGTCGCGCGATAGGCGACCAGCTGGCTGCCGATGCGGATGGTGTGATCGGTGACCGACGACGCTTCCTTGGGGATCGGTGCAGCCGCCGCTTTGGTTGTGTCACGCTCCGCCGTCGCGGGGTTCTGTGCCGGAAGCGGAACGGCGAGTACACACGCCGTCACAATGATGGTGCCGACTCTCATGATCCTTCTCCCCCTTCCCCAATTTCGTCAGTGACTGATCGCGAAAAAATACGCCCCGATGACGGGACCACGCACGGGCCGCTGGCCCGGCTGCGGCGGCGGCGTGCCGGCAGGTGGCGGACCGTACTCGGGCTGGAAGAGATACGCGATGTGCTTCTGCGTGTCCACCGAGATGGTTTTCGCGCCACGCATCGTCGGAACGGTCGCGACCACCGTGTATTTGTCGGGCCCATCCTGACGCACCACCGTGACGTTGCTGTCACGCCCGGCCGGGATGTAGATCAGCTTCTGGACGGGATCCCACCCGAGGGCATCGACGCCGTCACCGTTCGCGATCGTGGCGACGATCTTGCCCGTCTTGGCGTCCAGCACCACGGACGTCTTACCGCATCCCGAGAAGATGCGGTCGGTGGCGCGGTCGTAGGCGATACCGGTCGGGCCCTCGCACGGCGCGAGCGGCCACGACGCGAGGACCGTCATCGTCTTCTCGTCGATCACCTGGATGGTGCTCGTGCCTTCGTTGTTGACGAAGATCTTTCCCTTGCCGTCGCTGGCCGCCCCTTCCGGGCCGTTGTCCTCGAGCTGGACCGTGCCGACGATGGCGCCGCTCTTCGGATCGATCGCCACTACCGTGCCGATCGGGCGACTGTGATTGGTGAGAATGATGCGGTCGGAGAAATCGTCGTACATGATGCCGTCCAGGCCACCAGTCGGCACCGTGATGCGCTTGACGACGGCGAGCGTCCCGATGTCGAACATCTCCACCGTCGAATCGCCGGCGCTGGTGATGAATCCGTGCCCCGACTTGGGCGCGAGCGCGATACCGTGATTGCGGGGCGTGTCGGGGATGTCGCCGAGCACTTTGCCCGTGGCGCCGTCGATCACCATCACGTGCGTGCTCCGCGACACGAACACGCGCCCCGTGCCGGGCTCGGCGGTCAGATAATCGGTGCCGCCGTCGCCGCCGATGCTGTACTTCGCGACTTTGAAGTTTTGCGCCGAGCCCGCGGCGGGCCACGCCAACACCGCGGCGACGAGCAATGACAGAACCTGGATTGACGGTTTGCGCATGCGATCCTCAGGTAGGGGTTTCGAAAAGTACGCTCGTATTCTAGCCGCGCGTGCGCAGGTGCGTTTGTTTCGTTCCGAAGACGGCTGTAAGGTGGCCGTAAGGTCGGTTACCGGATCGCCCACAGGACGCCGACCTGCGGTTCCCAGTCGGTGGACTTGGAGAAGAGCCCGAGCGCATTGGCGAATTTCAGATAAAGGCCGTCCCGCACGCGCCACCCCGCCGCCGTGACGAGCGTCCACTCGTCAGGGCCACCGTTCTCTCCTCCCTCGATCGCCAACAACATCCGCCAGGTGCGCGACACGGGCCGCAGGTACTCGAGCGATGTCTCCCCGAGATCCCAATGCCTGTCGCCGCGATTGTATTCGACGGTCGTGCGGAACGTCATGCTCCCCCAGCGGTATCCCCGCGTCGCACCGATTTCTCCTTTGACATTCCACTGCGAATCGCCGATCAACACCTTCTTGCGGTAGACGGGCGGGTTCACCTCGACGGCCGCGAAGATCTGACCCAGCCGCACACGCACCTGGCCGGCATAGTCCGCAATGCCGGACTCCGTGATCGTCGCGGGCGTCGCCGACGTATCGCCGGGAGATTTCACGAAATGCGCGTGGATCTCCGAGGTCTCGAGCTCGATCGCGAGCCAGTCGGTAACGCCGTAGGCCAGGAAGAGCTGCGCTTCCCTGCTCGAGAAGTGGCCGCGAAAATCCTCCTGCAGCCCATACCCGAATGCCGCGGGCTGATACTCGAAGTTGTGATCGCGGGTCGTCGCTAGGATGGGAAATACGAGCAGCTGATGCTTGCCGATGAACGTCTCGAACATCGAGGTGCGAATTCCGGGACCACTATCGACCTGAGCCGACACCGAGGACGCTACGGTGGCGAGCACCCCAAGTGCCGCCACCATCCGTTTCGCAACGCGAGCGATCATGTGTGCTTGATGCGCGCCCACCGGGCCAGCACCTGATTTGCCTGTGTGCGCGCGCGCGCACACGCTGCGATCTGCCCCGCGGTGGGCGTGACGTCCGCATCCTGCATCGCCATCGCGGCCGCCAGCGCCGAGGCGCTCGCCGACTCCAGCGTTGACGCGCTCGCCCGCGCCCTTCCCTGCCCTCTCCTTGGAGCGGGTGCCGACGACGCCGGAGCTGGGGCCAACGAGTCGAGCTGTGCTCGACGCGACCCAGTCGCCGCATCGGCGAGCGCGCGGGCCTGCACGTGTGCCGCGTGTGCCGCGGCGGCGAGGTCGTACATCTCGCGCGTCAGTGCCGCGAGCTGATGGAGCCCCGTTGTCGCCGTCTTCACGCGCGGGTCGAGCCGCAGCACGAGCGGCTTGGTGTACGTCCTTCCTCCTTCTATGAGCCGCACGGTGTAGCGGCCCGGCGGCGCCCAGGGCGCGACCGCCGTGTGCTCGCTGCGGTGCGGCACGGCACCGGTCGCATCGACTTCACCGCTGCGCGGGTTGTCGCCGATCGGCTGGTAGCGCATGTCCCACGTGAAGCGATGCAGGCCGGCGCGCGTCGACAGGCGCTGCTGCGGCGCAGGCCAGTAGAGCGGCAAGCCGCAGTCCGAGGCCAAGGGGTTCGTCCGACACACGCGATCGTAGGCTACGGGATCGAGCGCGGGATCGGGATCGAGCACCGGGTCGGCGCTCGAGTACGACCGAATGACACGGCCCCCCCCCCGCCCCGATGCCTCGACGATCTCGAGCTTCACGGGCGTCTCTGCGTCTCGCCCTAACGAGTAATCAATGATCGCACCGTTCGGCGGGTTCTCGGCGGCGGGGAGCTCGGGCGGCCAGGGCGTCGGCTCGTTCGTCCCAGAGCGCACTCGCACGGCCGTGTTTGGGCTCACGAGATATGTGGCTGCTGCAAGATTTGCCCCCGCGTTTCGTCCTCGGGCCAGGTGACGTAACGGAGTCAGGTCGTCGAGAATCCAGAACCCGCGCCCATGCGTGCCCGCGATCAGATCGGCGCAGTGGCAGGTGCTGTCGTCTTTGACCTGAATGTCACGCACCGAGATCGCCGGCATGTTGAGCCGCAGGGATTGCCAGTTGGCGCCATCGTCGAACGAGACCCAGACCTGCACGTCGGTCGCCGCGTACAGCAGCCCGGGCACGCGCGGATCCTCGCGAATCGAGTTGGCGACGGCGTTCGGCGCGATCCCGTTGTCGATCTCCGTCCAGGTCCGGCCGCCATCGTGCGTGCGCCAGAGATGTGGATGCGCGTCGTCGATGCGCAGCGTGTTCGCGGCTGCGTACGCGGTCCGCGTGTCGAAGTGCCCCGCCTCGATGTTGAAGATGCGGGTCCACGGCTTGATCGCCGCCGGTGTCACGTTCTGCCAGGTCGTGCCGCCGTTCGTGGTAACCTGGATAACACCGTCGTCGGTACCGGCCCAGAGCACCGCGAGGCTGCGCGGCGAGGGCGACAAGGCGGTGATCGCGCCGCGCGGCGTCGGGGTCACGCCGTGCGCGTAGCGGCCGGCGCTCGCGGGCACGTCCCAGGCCTGGCGCGCGAGATCGGGGCTGATGCGTGTCCAGGTGCGCGCATGATCGAGCGACTTCCACACGACGTTCGACGTGTAAAACAAGACGCTCGGGTTCACCGGCGACCAGATGAGCGGCATCGTCCGCACGTTGCGGCCGTACTTGTCGCCCCGCGCCGCGGAGTCGGGCCCCACCTGCGCCGTCTGGCCGGTGCGCCGGTCGTAGCGCGACACGCCGCGCCGCGCGCTGCCGAATACGACGTCGGGATCGCGCGGATCGGGGGCGCCGATGCCGTACTCCTGAATGTTGGCGGGATGCCAGTCGCGGAACGTGATCTCGCCGTCGTCGGAGCGGCTCGACACGCAGAGCGAGCCGGAATCCTGCTGCCCGCTGCAGACGCGATAGGGGAACGCGTTGTCGGCCGTCACGTGATAGACCGCGGCGGTGGGCTGGGTGTACCAGTTGCTCCACGAGGCGCCGCGGTTGCTGGAGATCACGGCGCCCTGATCGGACACCGCGAGAATGAGATTCGGATCGTCCGGATGAATCCAGACGCGCTGATAGTCGTCGCCGCCGGGCGAGCCGCGGACCGCCGACCAACTGGTGCCGCCGTCCTCGGTGCGCCACATGACGATCGACGCGCTATAGACGACGTTCTCGTTTTTCGGATCGACCACGATGGGCGGCAAGTCGCCGCCGCCGATGCGGCCCAGGGGACGGTCATCCGCCGTCGCGGCGGTCGTGTCGCCGGTGACCGCGGCGCCGGGGATCCGAGTCCGCAGCGTCCAGTGCGCGCCGCCATCGCTCGATTTGTAGAAACTGACCGGCCCTGATCCGCCCGCCGGATTCACCGACGCCACCATCGTGTAGATCACCTGCGGATTACTCGGCGCGATCGCGATGTTCGCTTCGAGCACCGGCGGCAGGCCGCCGCCGAGCTGTGTCCACGTGGTGCCGCCGTCAGTCGACTTGTAAATCCCGCCTGCGCCCGGCCACGCCGAATCGGGTCCGAACGACGCCGCCTCGTAGAAGGTCTGCTGCTGTTGCCACAGCGTGGCGTACACGGTGTTGGGATTGCTCGGATCGATCCGCACCTCGTTCCCGCTCGTGTACTCGTCCTTGTACAGCACCTTCTCGAACGTGCGGCCGCCGTCCGTCGAGCGGTAAATGCCGCGCTCGGCGTTGGGACCGTACGGGTGGCCGAGTGCCGCCACGAAGAGGCGGTCAGGATTCGTTGGATCGACGTCGACGTAGGCGATCATCTGCGTCGCTTCGAGGCCGAGCTGAGTCCAGGTGCGACCCGTGTCGTTGGAGCGATACATGCCGTTGCCCGTAGCCAGGTCGGGGCGGATGATGCCGGCGCCGGTGCCGACGTAGATGACGTTCGGCGCCGATGGGGCGACTGCGATCGCGCCGATCGAGCCTGTGGCCTCGCGATCGAACAGCGGCACCCAGTTGTTGCCGTAGTCACTCGAGCGCCACACACCGCCGTTGTCGAACCCGACGTAGAAGACGGTCGGTTTGCCGGGCGTGCCGGCGACGGCGCGTGCGCGGCCGGCGCGGAACGGACCGATGGTCCGCCACCGGAGGGCGTTGGAAAGGTCTGGCGTCTGGGATTGGGCGGGCGCCGTGCACACCGCCGCGAGAGCGAGAGCGAGTATGGATGTGCGCATGTGCGGATTATGCAGCGAGATCACGTCGTCAGCTACAGTCTTATTTTGAACACCTTGCGGCCCACGAGGGCCGACACTGCGACGATCAGCAGCTGCACCGACACCTCTCCTGGAATCTCCTCAAAGTCCGGGCTCTTCCAACGGTCCGGTGGATCCTCGATGCGGCGTACATGGGCAACCGCCCCCACCAGCACGAACGAAACGGCACACACCGCGATCGTTGCCGCCGTCAGCCGCGCGAACCGCCCGAGTACGCGTCCCGCACCCTCGAGGTCGAGACGTTCGAGCGATGATCGCGTGGACGTCGCGCGGCGCCGCAAGCGCCAGCGCCGGACGGCGCTGAGGATCCAGTCCCAGTTGAGCGCCACATGCAGGCCGACGATCACCAGCGTCACACTGGCGACGATCGTATGGAGCTGCGCCCAGGCCCGCAGCGTGCTGGCGACCATGCCGAGCGTCGGGAGGACGTACTGCGAGACGACGAGCCCTGAGAAGATCGTGATCACCATCGTCACATAGAGCGCGCCGTTGAGCCAGGTGTTGAATCGGGCACGGCGGGCAGCGAGGCGATACCGCCCCATTGCCGCCGCGATCCAGCGCCAGTTGACCAGAAGATGGAGAAGGAGAAGTGCGGCGAACCCGATACTGATCCACTCATGTCCAAAGAGCCCGGTGGTCACGGGCTCCTCGAGCAAGGCGAAAATCAACAGCAGGGTGATGTCCAACCAGAGCAGAAACCGCGCGCGCCGCATGCGATCTCTGCGTTAACGCAGGGCAGGCAACTCGAGCTACTCGCTCAGGCGCTTCGGCGCACCTGTGCCGCGAACCGCTTGATCCGGCGGTGGAGGCGGCGGCGGGGCGATGTGATCCTCGGTCGAGGTGACATCCTGCAGACCCTTTTTGAACGCCTGAATCCCCTTGCCGATCGATGCGCCCATTTCCGGAATCCGTTTCGTTCCGAACATGAGCGTGATGACGGCAACGAGGATCAGGATGTGCCAAATACTGAGATCAGCTAACACGCGCGCTCCACGTGGCCTAAGGGGTTCTCAGAATGTAGCCCCTTCCGCAAGGCGTCGCTGAGCCACTGTCGCATTCGGCAACCGCTCCAGTCGAACGGCCGGTCGATCGAATCCTGTGACCGCTACCGTGCCCACAAACGGACCTGATGGCCGTTGGACCTCGACGCGTACCGTGTCGCCGATTCGAAGGCTTTGGAGCTTGGTCCGGAGGTCCGGCCACGTCCGCACCGGCACGCCATCGATCCTGACCACCCGGTCGCGGCTATGCAGCCCTGCCCTGCCCCAAGGACTCGCCGGATTGGTGACGATCAGGAGCACAATGCTGTCCCGCTCGAACCCCCAGACCCGCAGATCGCGGTCCGGCTCACCGTTGTTCAGCGCAGGTGCCCAGGTGACGTGTGTCCTGAGGCCGATCAAGCCGAGGTAGCGATCGAAGTCGACGGCCGACGCACCGCGCACGTGCGCAGCGAAGAATGGCGTCGCATCGCAGCCGCAGACCGACTCCACGGCCTGCTCGATGATCCGGCCGTCGATCCTGTATGACGTGGGTTCGCGCCGCGATGGCGGCGGGGGGACTGCCTCCACGCGACTGAACAGCAGCCGCATCACGTCATCCATCGACCGCTGGCCGCGCGTGGCATCACGAATCATGAGATCGAGCATCGCGCCGAGCAGCTCGCCTTGCGTATGGGTGCTCGCGCTGTAGTCGCCCAGCTCACCCGGGTCGACGTTGTACGCGACACGACTGATGGACTCCGCGGAGAATCGGGCGTACGCGGGATTGAAGAGATACGAGCCGATCAGCCGCTCGAGATGTGCCTGCCGCGTGGAATCGCGCACCGCAATGCCGGCGCGCCGCAGCAAGAGATCGGCGTAGTACATCGTCAGTCCTTCGCTGAACCAAAGGCTCGCCACTGGAGGCTGGGTGCGATAGTCGATGTCGCGATACTCGACCGGCTTGATCGCCAGCAGGTTCCAGGTATGGAAGAATTCGTGGGCCGTTTCCTGGATCACGGCGTTCGGATTCTTCGACAAATCCGCGCTCTGCGCGCCGAGGGTGACGGAATTGCGGTGCTCGAGGCCGCCGCCATAGGCTCCGTCCTCGAACAGGAACGTGTACTCGCGATAGGGCGCGCCGCCGAAGAGCTCGATCGTTTGATGGACCAACGATTGAATCGATGCAACGAAGCGGGTCGTGTCGAACGGCGTCGCGTTTGGCAGGGGCCAGTAGACCACGCGATGCGGGACACCGCCTTCCACAAAGCGCCACTCGCGGAGCTGCCCCACGAGAATCGGGGAATCGATGAGCGACGCCACGTTGGGTGCGATAAACGTCCGGGGCGAATTGGTGCGATTGAGCCCTGTCGCGATGCGCCAGCTCGAGGGCAACGCAAGGATCACCCCGTGGGGCAGATTCTCGGCGCCGAGCAAATACATGAAGGCGTGCGGGCCACCGACGAGGCCGCCGGTCGCTGTGAGAAATGGTCGCCACGACGCGCGTGGACCCGGTTCAGCGGGAGGCAGTGCGATTCGATAGCGGACGGTCACCCAGCCTTCCGGCGCGGACACCTGCCACACCGCATTGTCGAGTCGGGTGACAGTGCCAATCGGCTCCACCGTGACATCGCGGACGTACCGCCAGTAGCGGTCGTCGTACTCTGGGTGCGCGGCCATGGCGAGCCGGAACTCCCCGCTCTTGTTCTGGAACCGCATCTCGATCGTCCAGCCGGACAGATCGGCGCTGTCGACGCGGAGCGTGTATTGCATGACTTCTTTGACAACCGGACGAGGGTGCTCGGGCGTGCCGAGCGCGAGAATCAACGCGAGGAGTGGTTTCATGCCTGTAGGATGGCGGCTGACGCCGTGTGGTTTGAACCGCGCTAAGTTGTGATCGTATGCTCTTCCTGCTCCTGTCGACCTCGCTCGTGCAGGCACCCAGTCGCGACTCCGTCGTGTACGACCTCGTGCCTGCTGGCCGGTTCGAAGTGCTCACGGGGAAAGCGGGCCTTCTGGGCTTCGCCGGCCACACCCATGTGATTCGGGCCAACGCTTTCTCCGGACACATCGTCTGGTATCCGGACCGGCCGGCGGCGTCGCACGTGAGCGTGTCCGTCCCGACCGAACTCCTCGAGGTGGTGACGCCACCCGACACGGCCGAAATCCGCAAAGTCACCGCCGCCATGCGCGAGGATGTCCTCGACGTAGCGCACTATCCAGAGATCACGCTGGTCGGCTCCGCGGTCTCGCGTGCGGGAGACTCGCTGCGCATCCAGGCCGCGCTCACGATCAAGGGCAAGACGCGCGAGATCCCGCTCATGGTGTACGTCCACATTGGACCTGACACGCTGCGTGCGAGCGCGACCTTCACCGTCAAGCAAGGCGATTTCGGAATCCGGCCCTATCGCGGCGGACCAGGCGGCACGGTGCGCGTGGCGGATCGCGTCACGTTTACGATCGAGGCCGTCGCCCTGCGGCGCAGATGAGCGTTGCCTGGTCGCCGGGCGCCCGCTATCTCGAGCGTAGCCGGCTGCGCCGGTTCGCCGAGGCCCACGGCCATCACGATCTGTCGTCCCTGCACCGCTGGTCGGTCGAAGATCAGGATGGCTTCTGGCGAGCAGTCGACCGCGACCTCGGCCTGATCTGGCGTACGCGCTACCAGCGTGTGTTCGACTCTTCGCGCGGAATCCCGTGGACCACGTGGTGGCTCGGCGGCCGGATGAACTTCGTTGCTACGGCGTTGCGACACGATCCAGCGCGCACGGCCATCATCTACGAGGGCGAAGAAGGCGTGACGCGGCGGCTGACCTATGGCGAGCTCGCTGCCGCCGTCGGGCGCTGCGCCGCGGGCCTCCGGTCGCTTGGCGTCAAGCCGGGAGACCGCGTCGGGATCTTCCTGCCCCTCACACCTGAGTGCGCCATCGCGACGCTCGCCGTCGCCGCAATCGGTGCGATCTACACACCCATTTTCTCGGGCTACGCAAGCGACGCGATTGCCGGCCGGCTGCGCGATTGCGAGGCGAGCGTCCTCATCACCGCCGACGGGTTCCTGCGGCGCGGGCAGGTGATACAGATGAAGGAGACGGCGGACGCCGCGGTGGACGGCGCGCCGAGCATCCGCACCGTGATCGTCGTACCGCGGCTGGGCCGGCAAATACGGCTGCGCGATCGCGAAGTCACGTGGGACCTCATGATGGCGCAGGGCGAGGACGAAAGTCTTGCCGACACCTCGCCCGAAGATCCGTACATGCTCATCTACACGTCGGGCACGACGGGGCGGCCGAAAGGCGCGGTGCACGTGCACGGCGGCTTCCCGGTCAAGGCGGCGCAGGACCTCGCGCACGTATTCGATCTCCAGGCTCGCGACATCCTGTGGTGGTTCACCGACATCGGCTGGATGATGGGTCCGTGGCTCATCGCAGGCGGGCTCATCAATGGCGCCACGATTCTGCTGTATGACGGCGCACCCGACTATCCGGACGCAGGTCGAGTCTGGTCGATGGTCGAGCGGCATCGCGTGACGCACCTCGGCATTTCACCGACCGCGATTCGCGGCCTGATGCGGGCGGGTGAAGAGCCGGTGCGCCGCCACGATCGCTCCTCCCTCTTCGTGCTCGGCTCGACCGGCGAGCCGTGGAATCCGGAGCCGTGGTGGTGGTACTTCGGCGTCGGTGACAAGCGCGTGCCCCTCATCAACTACTCCGGCGGCACCGAGTGTTCGGGCGGCATCCTCGGCTGCACGACGTGGACGCCGCTCGAGCCCACGGCATTCGCATGTCCCGTACCCGGTATCGCCGCCGACGTAGCGGACCCAGAGGGCCGCTCGCTCCGTGGGACGGTCGGTGAGCTGGTCATTCGAAAACCGTGGCCGGGGATGACGCGCGGCTTCTGGCGCGACCCGGACAAGTATCTCGCGACTTACTGGAACCGGTTTCCCGATGTCTGGGTGCACGGTGACTGGGCCCGCATCGACGCCGCTGGATTCTGGTCCATCGAGGGTCGCAGCGACGACACGCTCAAGGTCGCGGGCAAACGGGTCGGCCCCGCCGAGGTCGAATCAGCCGCGACGGCGCACCCGGCCGTGCTCGAGGCGGCGGCGATCGGCGTCCCGCACGAGCTCAAGGGTGAGGCGATCGTCGTGTTCGTGGTGCTACGCACCGGTCATTCAGGCTCTGACGCCGTGGCCCGCGAGATCGCGGAAACGATCGCCGACCGACTGGGGCGGCCGCTCAAGCCGGACGCGGTGCGGTTCGTGACGGATCTGCCGAAGACCAGAAACGCGAAGATTCTGCGGCGGGTGATTCGGGGCGCCTACCTCGGGCTCGCCGAGCTGGGCGATTTGTCCGCCCTCGAGAATCCCGCCGCGGTCGAAGCCATTCGAAATCGCGACGCGGGGATCCCTCCAAGCGGCCAGAGCTGAATTGCGAAGGTGACGTCGGTCGTGACCGTGTCGACGCTCGCGGTGGAGTCGTTGTCCCAGAGCGCGAGGCGAGACGTCAGGGTGCCGGCAACTTCTCCGTAGTACGACTCCGTGGCAGGCAGATAGCGGGTGAAGGTGACACTGCCGCCGGTGGAAAGTGCCGGCCGTGGATCGTCCCGATAGGATAGCGCGCTGAAGCGTCTCGGCCACCGGGTGGGATCGGCAAGCACCTTGGGAGTGATGGCCGAGAGCAATCCGGTGCCAAGCTCCGGCACCACAACACGGAGCTGTTGCGTGATCTCGAACGAGCCGGTGCCGCCGCCACCGCCGTCGAAGTCCGAATCCCACCAGACCAGGCGACCGCCGTGGCCGTCGTCGCCGGACTGGGCACTTGAAAACAGGGAATTTCCCGCCAGGGGTCCGCCTCCGGTGAGCGTGACGGCGACCTTGGAATGGAGGTAGTGATACCAGTGCGCGGCGAACCGGGCGCGCACGGTGATCGTGTCGGCGGTCACGTAGTCAACACCGCGGAAGGTGAGCGTGCCGCGCATGACGCCGGGCTCGAGCCCCGGACGTGGCGGATACCCGCCCGGGCTGATGTCGAGCGTGCCGCCGTCGATGCTGACAAACGTGTGACCGGCGATGGTGAGCGTCGCGGCCGCACCGACCGTATCACCCGCGGGCGCAACCGATCCGACGGCCCAGCGCCCCACGTCGAGCCGCGCCGGGAAAAAAATGTTGAGGCTCGAGTCCCCGGTCTCAGGATGATCGTTCTGCGCGTCGAGGTAGGAGACCTCGTTCTCGGTCCCATCCAACTGATCCTGGAATTCGCCGACCGCCTGCCATTCGGCGTTGTGCTGGATCGTGCCGCTGATCTGGATCCACATCCTACCGGGATCGATGAACAGCCCCGGACCGCTCTCGCCACACCCACAGACGAGAATGCCGAGCACCATGCTCCAGCCAAGCAACCGGTGCGCCATGGCGTACGATATTATCTCCTGCGTGACTCCCTCGCTCGTCGCCCTACTCCTGTCGAACGCGCTCCCCCTCGTGGGTGTGCTGTTCCTCGGCTGGACGGTGTTCCCCTTGCTCCTCCTGTATTGGCTCGAGAACGTGGTCGTGGGCGCCTACAACGTCGCCAAGCTCGTCCTCGCCCAGCCCGCCCAGCCGGCGTACTGGTTGGGCAAGCTGTTCCTCGTGCCGTTCTTCCTGGTGCACTTCGGTGGCTTCACCTACATCCATGGCGTGCTCGTCGTCGCTTTCTTCGGACCGAAAGGGGGCCAGCCGTTCGACTTGCTCGCGACGGTTCCCGCGGTGATTCGCGCGAATCAGCTCGGCTGGGCGCTCCTCGGCCTCGTCATTAGTCACGGGCTTTCCTTCTATTGGAATTACCTGAAGAACGGCGAATTCCAGCGCGCGTCGCTGAACGCCCTGATGGCCCAGCCCTACGGACGCGTCGTCGTACTCCACCTGACGGTGCTGTTCGGCGGTTGGGTCGTCATGCTGCTGGGCTCGCCGCTCTTCGCGCTCGTGGTGTTGGTGGCGTTGAAGACGGCAGCCGACTGGCGCGCGCATCGGGCTGAGCGGCGAAAGTTTGCAGCGCCGGTGCTTGACGGTCGCTGATCCACGGATAGTTTCGCCTTTCCCCCTCAGTAGAGTCTTCGCCGTCGTGAAGAGCTTGATCGAAAAACTGAATGGGCCGTGGCACAAGACGGGGATGCGGGTCTTCATGGTCATCGTCCTCGCGCATTGGGCCGAGCATCTGGTGCAGGCCTATCAGGTGTACGCGCTCCACTGGCCGATGCATGAAGCGCGCGGCGTCCTCGGGCAGCCCTTCCCCTGGCTCGTGCATTCCGAGGTGCTCCACTACGGCTATGCCGTGATCATGCTGGCCGGCATCTGGGCATTCCTGCCGGGCTTCGTGGGTCGGGCGCGCGGCTGGTGGCTGGCGGCACTGGTGATTCAGTTCTGGCATCACTTCGAGCATGCGCTGCTGCAGGGGCAGGTCATCGCGGGCCACACCCTGTTCGGGGCCGCGGCCCCGACCAGCATCCTGCAGCTCTGGTTCCCGCGCCTCGAGCTCCATCTGTTTTACAACACCGTGGTCTTCGTGCCGATGATGATCGGCATGTACTACCACTTGCTCCCCAGCGCGGCTGAAGCCGCGCACATGCATTGCACCTGTTCGCTGCGTCTCGACGCAGCGACGACCTGATCGGACTGATATGAAAAGATCGCTACTGGCGTTATTGGGACTCGTCCTCGTTGCCGGTCCCGCGTTCGCGCAGCAACGGACGATTACCGGGAAGGTGACCAGCGAGCAGGGCACGTCCCTGGCTGGCGTGTCGGTCAGCGTGAAGGGGACATCCACGGCGACAGCGACCAACAGCCAGGGCGCGTACTCGATTGTCGCCGACGCCGGCCAAGTGCTGCAGTTCCGGCTGATTGGCACGGCCGTGGTCGAACGGACAGTCGCCGCCGAGGACGTGATCAACGTCCAGTTGCGGCGCGTGGCGCTCGACCTCGATGCGGTGGTGGTGACGGCGCTGGGCGAAACGGCGATGCAGCGCTCGATCGGGACCGCGCAACAGAGCGTGGGCGGCGGCGAACTCGCGCAAACTCAGCGCGAGAACTTCTTCAACGCCCTGTCCGGCCGTGTGGCCGGCGTCGATGTCACCAGCACGTCAGGCGTCCCCGGTGCGTCGTCGTCGATCGTGATTCGCGGCGTCAGCTCGATCTCGAGCAGCAATCAGCCTTTGATCATCGTCGACGGCTTGCCGCTGGACAACCGCACGTTGAACACCCAAGTGCTGGGCTCGGACAAGAACTCAAATACCGCGTTCAGCAACCGGACCGTCGACTTCAGCAACCGCGCGTCCGACCTGAACTCGGAAGACATCGAAACGGTGACGGTGCTGAAGGGTCCAGAAGCGGCGGCACTCTATGGCATCGACGCCGCAAACGGCGCCGTCGTGATCAGGACCAAGCGCGGCCGTGCGGGTGGCGGAATCCAGTACTCGAGCAGCATGCGGCTCGAGCGGACGGCGGCGAACTACCAACTCCAGCGCGCGTACGGTCCGACGAGTCTCACCGGCGGTGTGCTCGGCTCGTTCCAGTATTTTGGTGCGCCGTACGCCCCCGGTACGCAGTTCTACGACAACATCGACGGCTTCTTGCGCACCGGGGTCAGCCAGAAGCACACCCTGTCGTTCAGCGGCGCCACGCCCGACAATACGATCAACTATCGGCTCGCGACGTCGCTCGAGAAGCAGGAAGGCGTCGTGCCCAACTCTGAATACAGCCGGCTGAACGTGACCGGCGCGACGCAGGCGCGGATCAACAACTGGGTCTCGACGGATTTGTCGATGACGTACACCAACGTAAACAACAACCAGGTGTACAAGGGTACCTGCGGCGCCATCGCGACGTGCTCATCGGTCGGGCCGCTCATCGGCTTGATGATCTGGCCCCAGACCGACAACGCGTCGGACTATCTGACGCCATCCGGGCTCCGGCGCCGTCTCACGAGCCTGTCCGGCACGGACGAACAGGACAATCCGTACTACAACGTCGCGCGGAACCCGATCAACGCCAAGACCAACCGCCTGTTCACGAACCTCGGCCTCATCGTCTCGCCGTTCTCGTGGGGAAACATCAAAACCAACCTCGGCGTGGACGCCTACACGAACCAGAATCAACTCGTCCGCGACCCGCAGAGCGCGCTCAGCGGCACGACGGGCGGCCTGCTCGATCAAGCGGATGCCATCACGCGCAACCTCAGTGCGTTGACGATCCTCAACATCAACCCCCGCCAGGTCACGCGGAGCTTGTCGATCAGCGGGCTCGTCGGCAATCAGGTGAACGACTTCAAGACGACGACCGATGCCGCCGAGGGCATCGGGTTCCTGGACCCGAATTTCCTGTCGATGAACAACACGATCACCAGGAGCCCGCTCACGACGACCGAGCAACGTCGCCTCGTGAGTTTCTTCGGCCAGGCGGTCCTGAACTACAAGGACTTCTGGTATCTGACGGTGACGGGTCGGAACGACCGGACGTCGACGATCCCGCGGGAGCGCAACTCATTTTTCTACCCGTCCATCTCGTCGAGCTTCATCTTTTCCGACGCATTCCCAGCCGTCCGCCGGTTCGTCACCGGCAAGATACGCCTCGGGTACGCTGCGGTCGGGAAGGACGCGCGGCCCTACGCCTACCGGCCGGCCCTCCAGAACAAGACGACGTCGTACGGCGGCTACGGCTACGACTTCTGGGGCCCGAACCTCGCGCTGAAACCCGAGTTCAAGCGGTCGGTGGAAGGCGGTGTGGAGCTGTCGTTCCTGAACGGCCGGCTCGGCCTCGACGCGACGGCGTATCGCGCCACCACCGTTGATCAGATCGTCAACGACCTCCGCGGCAGCTACGGGACGGGGTTCGTGCTGTTCAACTTGAACGGCGCCTCGACCCGGAGTCGCGGCCTGGAAATGACGCTTCGCGGGACGCCGATCTCGCGGCCTGCGTTCTCGTGGGACGTGACGCTGAACTGGAACAGCTCCGGCAGCGTCGTCACCAAGCTGCCCGGCCAGCTACCCGAGTCCTACGTCTCCGATACCTGGCTCTACGGCAACGTCCGCAACGGGGTAAAGGTCGGACTCTCGACCATGGCGCTCACGGGCTTCTTCTACCTGCGCAACAATCAGGGCAAGCTCCTGATCGATCCGGCGACCGGCCTGCCTGTTCGCTCGGACGTGGTGTCGGCGAACTTCGTGGATCGCGGCTACGACCGGCAGCCCGATTTCACGATCGGCGTCGGCAACACGGTCCGCTACAAGCGACTGTCGCTCGATTTCCTGCTCGATATTCGCAAGGGCGGCGACATCTTCAACGCGACTGAGCATTACCTGACGACGCGCGGCCTGAGCATGGAGACCCTGGACCGCGACCAGCCGCGGGTCATCGATGGGGTGTTGCGCGACGGGAGAGAGAACAGCGCGAACCCGACACCGAACAACATCGTCATCATTCCCAGTGCGAATCCGTTGTACTACACCAACATGAGTGAAGAACTGTTCATCGAGAAGGACATCAACTGGCTGCGGCTCAGGGACGTCACCCTGCGCTACGAAATCCCGGGCCGGATCCTGGGCACGAAGAACGCCAGCGTGTATGTAACGGGCACGGACCTGTTCATCATCACGAACTACACCGGGCTCGATCCGATCGTCAACGGCAACACCGCGGCGGTCGGAGGCTCCGGCGGCGTCGGCATCGATTTCGGCAATTTCCCGATGCCGCGCGGTATCAACTTCGGCCTCAGCGTAGGATTCTGATCATGAAAACCATCCGCACGGCACTCTTGATCGGCGTCCTCGCGGTTTCCGCGGGATGCAAAGATTTCCTCGATGTGAACACAAATCCAAACGGCCCGCAGACCGTGACGGCGAACCTCTATCTGGCGCCGATGTTGCATTGGTTCGTCACCTCACCGCAGTTGGACGGCCGGTTTGTCGGGCACTACGCGCAGGAATGGTATTCGACCACCACGAACAATTCGCCACCCGCGACGTGGGGCAAGATGGGCTACGACCCAGGGAGCGATAACGGCGGCCAGCAGTGGCGCGACGTCTACTGGTCGCTCGGCCAGAACCTGATCGACATGAACACCAAGGCGACCGCCGAGCAGCGCTGGGATCTCCTGGGGGTCGGCTTGATCCTGAAGGCGTGGGGCTGGCAGGTGCTGACGGACTTGCACGGCGAGATCATCGTGAAGGAGGCAATCGATCAGTCGCGCACCGCGTTCGACTACGACACCCAGCAGTATGCGTATCAGGAGGTCGAGCGCCTGCTGGACAGCGCGATCGTGTTATTGAAGCGCACCGACGGTGCGGTCGATGCCCGCTACCTCGCCGTGGGCGACCATATCTACAACGGCGACCGCACCAAATGGCTGAAGCTCGCATACGGCATGCTGGCATTGAGCCTCAACCACTATTCGAACAAGCCGACGTCCTACGATCGGGCCCGGATCATCGCGCTCGTCGATTCGTCGTTCACGAGCAATGCGGATGATGCGTTGCTCCCCTATCCGTGCACGTCGGTCGACTTCGCGGACTGTAACTTCTGGGGTATTTCGCGCGGCAACATCAACTTGTATCGCCAGACGCAGTTCGTCGTGGGCTTGATGGACGGCTCGCAGTTCGGCGGTACCGTGGATCCCCGCATGAGCCGCATGCTGGCGATCGATTCGGCGAATACGACCTACCGTGGCGTGGACATCAATCAGGCGCAGTTTGGCGCGCTCACGGTCCCGCAACGGCCGCGCAATTTCTTCGGGTATGTGGCGACGCCGGCCACCGGATCGCCGTCCCGCTACATCTTTGCCGACCGCTCGAAGCTCCCGGCCATGACCTATGCCGAGCTGCAATTCATCAAGGCCGAGGCGGCGTTGAAGCTGGGGAACCAGGCCATCGCCCTCACGGCGTACACGAACGCGATCCGGTCGCACTTCCAGTTCGTGAATGACCGAGGTGCCGAGGCGGGCAATCCCAATGCGATCGCGACAACGACACGGGACTCGTTCCTGGCGTCGCCGAACATCGTGCCCGTGACGCTGACCCTGTCGCACGTCATGTCACAGAAGTTCATCGCGCTGTGGGGCTGGGGGCACAACGAGCTGTGGATGGACATGCGCCGCTATCACTACACGGATCCCGATTCGATCAGCGGTACGCAGGTGTTCCGCGGCTTCACGCCACCGACCACGCTCTACACCGACAACGTCGGCCAGGTCGTCGAGCGAATTCGGCCTCGCTTCAACTCCGAGTACGTGTGGAACCGCGATGCCCTAGACGCGATCGGTGGACTGGCCACCAGTTATCACACCAAAGAGATGTGGATCACCCAACCATGATCACTCATCGGAACGTCTCCCGCGCCCTGGCATTGGCGCTTGCCGCCGCGCTGTTCGCCGCGTGTGACAAGAACACCGTCCAGGAGCTGCCGTTCGAGCCGCTAACGGGCACGCAAGTGAAATTCTTCAACTTCGGC
>Ga0207653_10000205_pt1 | contig 40042 bp, 36 predicted proteins | sample KBSK5251metaG_FD_184341 | JGI IMG/M metagenome (GOLD analysis project Ga0207653, IMG submission 184341) | Corn, switchgrass and miscanthus rhizosphere microbial communities from Kellogg Biological Station, Michigan, USA - KBS K5-25-1 metaG... | ecosystem: Host-associated > Plants > Roots >...
GGTAAGGCAAGCCTTACCGCACTGGGACGCGGCAAGCCGCCAGCCTAACTTTCGCCGTCGGTTCAATTCGTGTTTCCATCCACTTTTGCAGCAAAGCCGAAAACGATTGTAAATCAACGGGTCTTTCTTTTCATCTTCGGGGCCATTTGTGAGTAAAGAGCGGCCTGTTGTTTTGCAGAATTCTCAACCGTGACTTGTCTTAGCCCTGCGAGTCGCTTGGATCAAACAGGCCGGGAAGACTTGGGAGATGTTTGAGCCGGTTAAGACGCGCAGGTGGAAAATCGGCGTAACGCCGTTAGAGGACCGAACGTGGGTTACTTAATCATCGATATCAGCCAGCCATTCCTCGAGCATTAATTCCAGGGGTGCATTCAAAATACGCGCCCCCAGGTTCGAGAAGAAGTCATCACGGTCGGGAATAGTTATTTTGACCAGGTCAAGAACGCGATCAAACTTCCAGCGCTGTCGACGAAATCTCTGATTGAGCACCTTGGTTAGTTCCTCTAGTGCCGTTGAATTGTCCCTGCGGTTAATCGTTAAGATGATCGCTTCGTAGAACCATAAAATCGCGGCCAGTTGATTTGGCTCTCTACCATTCATTGACCGCGCAAACTTAATCATGCTGAGGGCTTCATCGTAGTATTCCAGGGACAGACGGAAGCCGGCATAACTGGTTAAAGTGCGGGCTCCTTTGGGATCCAGACTCAGGGCGTTGCGATAGGCGACCGCCGCCTGGGAAAAGCTGCCGACGAAGTTCCAAAGAAAGGTAGCGAAATCAACCGCGATCTCGGCACTTGTCGGGTCCAATTTCGCAGCTCTCCGGTACCGAGAGTCAGCGCTCAAGGGAAGCTCACGAACATACCAGAGGAAGTTTGCAAAATTGTTTGTGATGGTGGCGTTGTTCGGGTCGAGCTTGAGCGCTTCCTTGTAGAGTCTCTCGGCTTCGTAATTCTGCCCTCTCATGTCAGCCAGAAGCGCAGAGTCCCCGGTGATTGTCGCATCAAACCGATCTAGTAACAGCGCCTCGTGATACATCTTGGCCGCGGCTTTAAAGTCTCCAAAAGTGTCCCTCATGAAATTTGCGTACAGACCAAGTAACACAGCGCTCTTCGGACAGGACTTAATTGCGCTTTCAAACGCAACCTTGCGTTTCTTGGGATCAGTCTCAGTTTGCGTCTTGCGGTATTCCTTCCACCACTTAGCCGATCGTTCCATGGTGGCAGCAACGGCACTTGCTGCGAAAGGGTGACCACTCAAGTCGAGCTGAATCATTCGGTCCTGATAACTTCTGGTGCGCTGCCCGGCCCGCTTGCCAATTTCACTGTCCAAAGTTGTGATTCCAATTTTGTGCCCCAACATGATCATCAACAAGTCAAAATCAGGCACCCTGACTAGCGTGCCATCGAGTTCAGCTACCAGCTCGCGGATACGTTCGCTGGCTTCTTCTTCGTAGTGACACCAGATTAATCCGGGCCTGATATCCCGAGGTTCGAGTGATTCCAACAGACCCATCAGAGTGGCATCGTTACCGCCATAACCAATGAAGAACGGACTATGATTGCGAAACAAATTGCGGAGCGCCGGTCCCCAGGAGTCATGCAAACGAACGAGACTGCGACTATCATTTTGCGGATTAAGTAAGAGATCCCGGTGAATCTTGCAGATCAAAGGACGCTCCCGCGATTCATCTATAAAACCGGCCAGCGATTCGTGACCAATCACTAACGGAAGGGCGTCAGTATATATTGATATGGCGTCGGCCACGAGGTTGTCGAAGTTTGTCGTGATGACTACGTTATGACGCCCGCGAGCCATCAACACTGCCAGGATCGAATATCCCGGGCTGGGCTCTTTGTTTGCCATGACCCCTTCAAGGTAGTCATAGCCGTCTTTTGGTATCACTTCAAATCGTCGCTGATAGACTTGGGAGTAGAAACTGGCACGTTCATCCCAGTTGAAGTATTTGATTCCCAGGTTTTCCGCTGTAGCCCACGACTCGATGTTCGGATTCTTAGTCTGCCAGCTGTGCATTTCCTGAAGCCAATTGTCAACAAGTTGGGACCCCAACGGAATCCGCGAGGCGCGAGAGGCCCCGGCGCCCAGCACCCAGGCGAATCTTCTTTCACTTTGAACCGCGCCGAAGTGTTCGACCAACCACTCCACCGGTCGTTTGTGCGCTATTTTAGGCATCACGATCTCCAGGCCAGGTTCGACAGAACCCAGTCGACGCGCCGCACCGGCATCGAGATTCAAATTAAGATTGTCGCGAGGGGGCCGGAGTATACCAGCAAAGCGGGAGCTCGTCGAAAAATTTTCTACCCAAATATAAAAGGCGGGACCAGTCCCGCCTCTAAACGCCCAACATGGTTTTTCGGATTATTTTTGCTCTTCCAGCTTCCGCTTAATCAGCAACTCAGACAATTCCGGCACAACTTCCCAGGCGATTTCACGAATCACTTTGTCGGACATTTGCTCAACCATGCGCCTCGCGATTGCGTCAATGTCAGCGGGCGACAAACTGTCGGCTGCGGGTGTCGTCAACGGAGCACTCGCCTCAGCGACTGGTTCATTCAATGGCTGCTGGGCTGATACCTCAAACGTCGAGGGCTCCTCTGGGGTCAGAATCGCAGCCGGTTCGTCAATTGCCGGCGCAACTGCCAGTTGAGATTCGGCAGCCTCCTCAACAGGAACAGCCTGTTCAAATGCGTCCGGCGCGGGAGGCTCTTCAGTCACGCGCTCTTCGGCAACCTCAGCCGGCGCCGCGTCCGCGAAATCCAGATCGAGAAATACATCGTCCCCAACCATCTGCGGCTCGCCTAAGAACTCATCTTCTAAATCGAGCACTGCCTCATCCAACTTCATCGGCGGCGAAGGCGCAACCTGAACTGTGGGTTCGATTGTTTCTCTATATTCGACTTCAACTGTTTCCGGCTGCGGCTCAACTTGAAACTGCTCATCGCTCGCGACCGCCTCTACGGGTTCAACCTCGATCGTGTCTTCCAGGCTGACAGTAGAGTCACTAACTGGTTCATCGACCGGTTCATCGACCGGTTCATCGACAATCCGTTCCAGCCGCATCGTGTCAGCAGTCTGAAGCTCAATATCGGTTGAGCAGGAAACACCGGCGGGCTCGACATGTTCCATGATTGGCGCTTCAACCAGGACTGTCACCTGTGGTTCATTCGCCAGTTCCTCAACGGGCGCAGGCGCAACCGGCTCACTTTCGCTGATTCCCAGCGTCGAGTATTGATCAGTCATTTCTGGTTCTTCGTCGGCCTTATTCAGCAGCGAGCCTACGCGGCTTACTAACTGGCGGATGGATTGGAAAGGTTTGGTCACAACGTCATCAGCGCCGGCGCGGCGCGCGTCAGCTTCGTCGAATGGCTCGAACGAGCTGATCAAAAGGATCACAGGGGTTTTGGCAAAGCGTTCATCTTGTTTGATAGCGCGGCAAAGTTCCAGGCCGCCAATCTCAGGCATGTAAACATCGGCGAGTACGAGGTCGGGCCGAACCTGCCCCATTTTTTCGAAGGCTGAGCGTCCATCCGGAACGGTGATGACCTCCATGCCCTCGTCCGAAAACGTCAGTTCGATGACCTTTCGAATCGCGGCCGAGTCATCGGCCAACAACAACTTTCTTCCGGTCAGCACCTGGATTCTTTTGCTCGCTCTCTTTGCGGTGGGCCCAACGCTTCTGGTCCGTCGCGTCTGGCCCTACTGCGAACGTAGCACCCGCGTGAAAAGCGAGTCAAGAGTTTTTGTTGAAGGCCGGTGGATCAATGCAGATTGGACTTCTGTCTTCACGCTGTAAATGCGGCTTTGATGATACGGATACAGGAGAAGTTGGCGCTTGCACACCGCTTACAATGATTTCCCTAATTTCAAAAGGATTCACTTCGGAATGTTGGTAAGTAATAACCCGCGATGCTGCCATCTGAATAGTGCTCGACCGCCAGACGCCAGCCTGAATTAGGATTTGAGCCAGGTGAATCAAAATCAATGTTGGCTTTTCTGGTCCAACGAAGAATCTCGGCAGCGCAGGCCTGACCCTTTTAGTTTTGTCAGGCTCTACGCCTCATGGCTATTAGCTTATCGATAACCAAACCCAGGAGAAAGTATTGCCCTAACCCAGCGGCGAAAGCCCATACGATGAAAAAGCTGAGGTCCTTAGGAAAAAGATAGACTGCCGGTACGCTTATTCGGTACAAGTTCATGCATCCCGACCCGTGACCAATGGTTGAAATGCAAGCCGCTTCAAAGCAAAGTGCTACAATTGCATAAACGCTGGGCAGAATCACTCGGAGACGAATCTTCAAAGTCTTAACTCTAAGCTCGATTTATGAGGCGACCAGAATTTGTTATCGCCGGGGTACGTCCAGAATCTGACGCTTCTTCTCTTTTTCGTCATTGTCGGTTTCTAAGAAAGCGGTCACCTGCGGCCACCACTTATGGACTTCGGTATCACCCTGATCACCGCATTTGCATTTCTTCGCTTTTATCCAATCTCGTATCGCAAACCAGGTCGCGCTGGCCATATCTGAGGCCTTACCGACGTCGTTATTGGTGTCGTCAACCGCATAGCCGCCAAACAGCTGTCCATATGCGGGACTGTAAAAGCCACGATGGCTAAAGCTGTCTTGTATGTAATGCAACAGTCTTCCAAGGCCCACATAATTCGCATTTCCAGAGCACGCCACAGTCCAACGCTCTTTCAAGAATGCGTTATTACCAGGGTTAAAGGTATGGAAAACAGCATTCTTGTCTTGTGCAAACCGATCTGTAAATGGTGTCCACGCGACTGGCGTGATTCCGAATCCTGGCCCAGGTGAACTGTTTGGATTCTCATCAGTACTTTGATCCGCGTCCGCGATCAATCTTGCCTCATCAGAACTCAAGCAAGGGAACCTGCTCGCAATGAAGTAAGTAAGATAGTAATGCACATCCTCATTATAGAGCCCTGCCGGATCCACGAAATTCTGCGGATTGTTTCCAACATACCTGAACTGATTCACGCCTCCACCAAACCCAATCGGATCCTCCGAAATAAACCTTCCCACCTTCGCGTCATACCAACGCGCGCGGTAGTAATAGAGTCCCGAGTCCGCGTCAAATTCCCTTCCGGTGTAGGTGTAGCGAGTAAGGTTGGTCCCCGTGCCTGGATTACCAAAGCTGTCATAGCTGATTTGGGCGACAATTGTCCCCGACGAATTAGTCAAGCCGGTCGTACTCCCGAGATGATCCTGAACAAAATACAGTGGGCCAGCCAGACGTGAATCGGTCAGCCGCAGTTTGTTGTCAACGCCGAGTCCGTTTAAGTAATCAACGGTTGACCCATCGCTGTTGAGGTCCTTAACCACATCCTGGCCGTCATAGACGAAGTTGGTCGAGACGCCGTTGCTCGGCGTTCTTTGAATTCGGCGACCTAAGGCATCGTACTTGTAGCTGACCGTCATCCCGTTCGGCAAAGAGACCTGTCGCAGACGGTTTTCGAAGTCCCAGGCGTACTGCGTCGTGCCCGTCGAATCAGTCTTTGAGATTAAGTTGCCGTTGAGGTCGTATGAGTAGTTCGCGGTAGACGTGTTAGTGAGGCGGTTGAATCGCTGATAGGTGTAGCTTACGCTCAACTGAGACGTGGTGCGATTGCCGACGCGATCGTATGTGTAGTTTTCATTCGGTTGCAAAGGGTTTGTATAAGAAGCCGCCGTCAGACGATCGATGTCATCGTATCCATAGCTTCGGGTGCTCGCGGGCTCGGCAATCTGCGTGATTTGGCTGGCGGTGTTGTACTGATATTGACGATCCGCGATCGTGTTAACACCTTTGGTATCCTGCAGACGCGTCAGCCTGTTGAGTCCGTCAAACTGGTAAGTTGTCTTAACACCATTGGGAGCCTTCTTTTGCGTCAATTTATTCGTGGCATCGTAATCGAACGTAAATGCCGCACCGGCCGCGTCGAGAATTTTGGTCAATCGATCAACCGCATCGTACTTATAGCTCGCAACGATGGCCGAATTGAGACTCAACTTCGCGCGGTTGCCGTTCGCGTCATAGTTGTACTCGACCACCTGGCCAAAGACGTCCGTCACGGTCGTCACCCGGTTCATTTTGTTGTAATCAAAATTCACGATACCGTTCTCGTTGGTTGCGGTCTGCAGGCGCGAGAGCTTGTCATAAGTGTAGCTGACCGTGGTTGTGTCGGGATAGGAAATTGTTTTTAGACGGTTCAGAGCGTCATAAGTGTAATCCGTGACGACACCGTTATAGTCCATTCGCGTCTTGCGATTTCCTACGGGATCATATGTAAAACTCATTACGTCCTGACCGCGATGCAGCTTCTTTAGTCGGCCTAAAGCGTCATAGTTAAAACGATACCGTTGGCCGATCGCGTCAACCAGCGCGGTCATGCGCGAGAGAGCATCGTATTCGAAGTTGGTGGTTTGTTCGGCCGCGTCGGTCGCACTTACCACGCGGTTCATCTCGTCATAAACATATGATGTGAGGCGGCCGGCGGTGTCCGTGCGCTGAGCCACATTTCCGACTCCGTCATATGTCACAGTTTCAAATAGTCTGTCGGCGCCCGGCGTCGCGGCTGGATAGGTGGTCTTCACCAGCCGGTTGAACTCGTCATATTCGTAGTTCGTCACACGCGATAACGGGTCTGTGACGCGGGTGAGATTCGACATCACGTCGTAGTCGTACCTTGTCGTCTGATTCGCCGCATCAGCCTGACTGACCAAACGATAGTCGCCGTCGTACTCATAAGTTGAGCGATTACCTTTCGCATCCGTGACTGCGGTGCGGCGGCCGGCGAGATCGTATTCATAGCTGGTCGTCGTACCGTCGGCTCGAGTCACCACCTTTACCCGGCCAAGCGCGTCGTAGCTAAAGGTCGCCACATGCCCGAGGGCGTTGGTCGTGCTCGCCAAACGGCCGCGTGCGTCATAGGCAAACTGTGTAGAGTGATTCAGCGCGTCGGTACGCGTGATCAGGTTGCCGGCGGCATCGTAGGCAAAGGTCGCGGTCTTGTTGCGCGCATCGGTCACGGTCAAAGGTAGCCCGTGAGTGTCATAAGACACGGAAGTTGTCTTATCCAGGGCATTGGTCGTGGTAAGGAGATTGCCAAGACCGTCATAAGCATAGGTCGTGACGCCATTCAACTGATTGGTTCGGGTGAGGACCCCGCCAAAATTGTTGTACGTGTAGGCAACGGTGCCGGTTGGATCGGTTTCAGTAAGCTGATTTCCATTTGAATCGTAAGTGTAGCTGGTCGAGTGATTCAGCGAATCGGTCATCGATGTGACATTCAACTGATCATCGTATTCCCAAGTTTGCACTTGTGAGCCGCCACCGCCGCCACAACTGCAGAGACCTTCCACGCGCGTCACCACATGACGCCCTTTACTCTTGTCAAACGTGTACTTTGTGACGTGCCCCAGACCATCGGTTACATCCGTTTCTGTGTCACTGACATAATCAAGGGAAAAATGATCGATTCCTCCCTGCCTTTCTGAGGTGATCGCCCGCCCCTGCGCGTCATAACTGTGCGCTTCGAGAATATTCCCGAGCGCATCCGTTACGGTCGTCAATCGGAGACTGCCGTCGTAAGTAAAATTGAAGGATGAATTGTCAGCATAGGTCACAGAGAGCAACTCGTTACTGCTGCCGTAGGCATAGGTCGCAATGACACCAATCGAGTCGCTGATCGAGGTCGCCTGTCCATAGGCGTTAGTGTTAATTGTCAGCACGCGTCCAAATGGATCAGTAACTGAAGTAAGAACTCCGTTACCGTCGTAAACTAACTTGGTCGTGTTTCCATTTCGATCCGCTAGCGACACCAGCTTGCCGGCAGAATTGAATCGTTTAGTATCTCCTCCGTTAAGAGTCAGCACACCCCCGCCGCTGTCCTGAGTGACCCGCGCGTGGTAATCCCCGATCAGGTCCGAGAACGCGCCGGAGGAAGTTACCGGCCTGCTGAAATAGATCGCGCGGCCATCGCCCTGAGTGAAGCTTAGCAATGACGCGTCATAGCTGGCGATTGCCTCATCATATTGGGTGGACCAGCCACGTCCGAACAGACCGACTGCCTGGGAATTGCTGTTATAAGTTCGACTCAAACTGATCGCATGACCTACGCCGGGTAAGTGATAATCATTCTGTTGCAGATACATGTTGCCAGTCGAGACCTTGACCGGGCCGCCTACTGTTTCGTTACAGCGACCACAAGCGCCGTTATTCTCTCCCTGTCCGATCAACAGAAAGGTGACCGTGCCCTGTGAGGTGGCGCCCAGACTGTCACGCAGCGTGTATGGCATGGTTAGCTCGCCGGTAAAGTTCAAGTAGTTGTTGTTGCGCACAAAATCGGCTCGGCCATTCGGGTAAAGATCGCCAATTGGGAAAACAAAGCCCGTCCCTTGAGCAAAATCAACTCTGTTGAAATCGATTTGAATCGAATCACCTTGCGGATCGCTATCGTTCTTAAGTGGGCCAAACGGGGGCGAATTTTGCGGACTGGAGAATACTGGATCTCTCACAATGTAAGTATCATCGACTGCGACGGGGGCATTGTTAACGATATGAAAGGTGACATTTCCTTCGGAGCAGGCGCCGAGGTTGTCGCAAACAGTGTAATTAAAACTAACATCGCCCGTTTGGCCGTTGGCGTTTTGGACAAACGTAGCCTGGCCGCTCGGAAATATGAGCGCCGTGCCCAGCGCTGTGTCGACACGCTTTTCCAGGCAGGACAAAGTATCGCCTTCCGGATCGCTGTCGTTCTTCAGAACGCCGAAAGGGGGCGGATTAACGCCTCCCGTATCAAAGATTCCGTGGACTGTGTATTCGTCGGAACCAGCGACCGGGGCTTCGTTTGTGACATCAAACGTAACGGTGCTCTCAGCGCAGAACCCGTGATTGTCACACACGGTATACGGAACCGTTACACTCCCGGTTCGTCCCGAGGCTGCAGTAAAGACCACACGGCCATTGGGAAATATGAGGGCCGTACCCAAGCTCGTATTCACGATAGCAAAATCGCAGGACAAAAAATCTCCATCCGGATCGCTGTCATTCTTCAAAACTCCATAAGGCTCTGAGTCGAGCGGTGTCGCAAAGCTACCGTGGACCGTGTAATGGTCAGGGTTCGCAACCGGCGGTTGATTGTTCCAAGTCTTCGGATGCGTCCAGATCAAAAGTGAGAGCAACGCCGGAGCAATCAAAAGACTGTGAAACTTGAGAAATGATAGAGAGAGCATTGGGGCCTTCTTTCGCTGAGAACCGATTTCAAATCGATCAGAGTTGAGGCGATCTCCATGAAAGAAACGCTTCTTCCAATGAAGGTCGTCAGAAGACTAACTTTTCAGGAACGCGAAGATCCTAACAGCCGAGTCAACGCAAATTTCTTGCATCGAAGGCAAAAAACCGGGCGGATTTCAACTCTGATTTTTTCTCAAACGAGAGTAAGGTGCGCGGATGTAAATCTTAGATCGCGAGGGTGTGCAGAAAAAAATTTTGAATTATTTTTTTGAAGAAACTCTGAACTTTAATTCAGGGCAATCAGCGACCGCTGGAGACCGTGACGTCGTCGGCAGTGTTGGCTTTCTCATCCGGCCCTGCTGAACGCAAAACAAATGACGTGCGGCTGCCTTCGTATTCATAAGGCTGGTGCCAGGGATCTACGCGGACCACGCGCTTGAGGTAACGCGGATGGAGGTTGTCGAGCAAAGCGGCTTGAGTTTTTGATTCCGGAAAGCCGCCCCGCTCGCGACGAAAAGCTTCGAGCGCCGTGGCGATTGACTCAAGTTCAGCGCGAGCGCGTGAAGTCTTCTCGGCATTCAGCGCCTTCAACAGAGTGTCCACATCTTCCCAACGGCGATCGCCGGTGCGGATTTCAGCGACACGCCATTTGCCGTTGCCGTCTTTTTCAAAACGGAACGCCGTTTCGACCTCGGCGGTGACGGTGGCTGAATTGCCGAGTGAGGAAACGTCTTTTATGCGCACCGCGTCCGAAGGCAGATTAATTCCCGCCATGCGCGCGATTAAACGGCGAGCCTCTTTGGCTGAAAGATCACCCGCGGCGGAGGTGCGAAGAGTGATGCCGGCAGAGAGGGCGACCAGAGCGAGTGAGATAATCAGGACATTTCGTTTGGACATGATATTGGCTCCTGGATTGCGCGTGTCAGAACGAGAAGCGATAGCGACCCGATCATTCAAATTGTTCGATTTGATGCGATCGTAAACGAGGTGGCGTGTACGATCCGGTCGCTGTCGCTCCCGGTACTGACAGCTAACCCTTGGCTTTGCCGATCAGCATGCGCAGCATCGTCTGTAGCTGCGCGGTAGTAAATGGCTTTGGCAGAAAGACGACGGCGCCGGCCGAGAAGCTGTCGCGCGATAATTTTGGATCCTGCTCAGCGGTCATCATCATCACCGGGATGCTCATGAAACGCTTTTCGGTTTTCATGAAACGCACCAATTCCGGGCCGGCAATATGCGGCATCACGACATCAAAAACCGCGGCCGTGATATTCGCGTTGTCCTGCAGCGCTTTGTACGCTTCCTTGCCGTCACGCGCGCCGATCACTTCGTAACCCTCTTTCTCGAGGATCATGGTGATCAGACGCAGGATGGCCGGATCGTCGTCGGCCACCAGAACTTTTCCTTTGTTGTTATCGCTCAATCGATTTATTTGGTCAGCTCAGTTTAGAGTTCAACCTTTAGCTTGCAGCCTAAAGGCTGAACTCTGAACTGCACCTATGCTGCTTCCAACGCTCTGCCAAGCTCGCCGGATTTCAACGAAAGCTCGGCCGCCAATTTTATCGCTTCAACCATGCTCGAATGTTCCGCAATTCCCTTCCCGGCGATGTCAAAAGCGGTGCCGTGATCGACCGAAGTACGAATAAACGGCAAACCCAGAGTGACGTTGACGGCCTCGCCAAACGACAGGCATTTTACCGGAATCATTGCCTGATCATGATAACACGCGATCACCGCATCGAACTCGCCGCGCGACGCGCGCAGAAAGACTGTGTCTGCCGAATATGGACCGCTGACGTTGATGTCGTCGATCGCTTTGCAAGCTTCGACGGCCGGCAGAATCTCCGAAGACTCTTCGATGCCGAACAATCCGCCTTCGGCTCCATGCGGATTCAGGGCAGCGACGGCGATGCGCGGACGTTCAATGCCCCAGCGTCGCAGCTCGAGATCGGCCAGCCGAATTGTCTTTTCAAAACGTTCGCGCCTGACTAAACCAATCGCTTCGGACAAGGGCACGTGAGTCGAGATCAGCACCACTCTCAGGTTCGCGGCGACAAAACCCATGGCGAAGTCTTCGGTGCTAGTGAGGTGAGCCAGGAATTCCGTGTGTCCGGGAAAACTATAGCCGCCGAGAAACAAGGCTCGCTTGTTGATTGGGGCCGTGGCGATCGCGTCGATGCTGCCGGCGGCGCACAACTCAACCGCGGCCTCAATGTACTCGGCCGCCGCGCGGCCCGCGTCGCCTGACTCAATTCCAGGTTCGACATGTCCGTGAATATTGTTGAGATGAAAGATAAGAGGTTCAGAACTGTCGGGCAGCGGCTCGTCGCGGCGGACGATTTCATATCCGCACTGCAAATCGAGAGTGCGCGCATTGTGGGCCAGCAGTTGCGCATCGCCGATAATCACGGGACGGCAAACTGCGCGCACCTCCTCCTCAGCAACGGCTTTGAGCACCACTTCCGGGCCGATTCCGGCAGGGTCGCCCATCGTAATGCCAATGCGAGGGCGGTGCGCTGTGGACTTCGGAGAATCCTGATTCGAGCTATTCACTTAGTGAAAGGGCGGCGCTCGGACATCTTCGCCCGAGCGCCGCTTTTGAAACGAATGTTAGTTCTCAACCGAGTGAGGCAGGTCATCTTCAATGCGCGTCATATTGGACACGTTTGACACGCGCTCTTCAGCTTTATAGATGTACTTAATATAGCGTTTGAGCACGAGCAGATTGGGCGCTGACCGCCGGTTAATCTTCAATGCACCACGGTCGTACCACTCGATCGTTCCTTCAACTTCCTCACCATCAAGCAGTACCAGGACCATCGGCGTATGAGCGTCAATTTGCTTTTTGTAATAGTAGATTTCCGCGTGCGTTTCGGCCGGTGGCGGCTGCCGCTTTCGGACCTGCACCGACGAAGACGGTTGCGGTTGACCGGGACGCTGTTGTCCGCCGCCCATCCCCCCGGACTGAGCGTGGCCGTTCGTGCGTTCGCGTTGATGGTTCTGCTCACGTCTCGCTTTTACATCCGCAAGCGTCGTTCTTATGAGTTTGCGATTCACAATACTTCCTCCAACGAATAAAGAAAAAGAAAAAATTCCGACCCTGAGTTCACCTCATTCGAGTGCGGTAAAAACAGCAAGTCGCAGGCTGCGGCCTTCCTGAGGAGAGATGCACTGACCCAATAAGATTAAATAACTTCAGGGATTGGGCGCATGCTACACGACTAGGGGGAAAAACGCAAAGCATAACGCGTTAACTTTTATGCTAAGCGTTACGAGCGAGGGTTATGTTACAGAGCGACTGGATTTTCGTAACGTTTTCAGATCCGAATCCAATTCTGTCGATTACTCACTGCCCTGCGGTTACCAACTTTAGTCCGCTTTTTTTCGGATAAACGTCGGCACGTCAAGATCGTCGACACGCTTATTTGGCCCGGAGGGAAATTCTTCCGGCGAGCGCGGCGCGTATCTCGGCGGGGTCGTCAAAGGCATCTGCACACCGGTCGGCACTGCCGCTGTCGCCACCTCATGACGGAAGCCGGTCGCGATGACCGTAATCTTCATGGCGTCGGCCATTGTCTCGTCAATCACGTGTCCGAAGATGATGTTGGCGTCTTCGTCCGCTTCCTCACGGACGATCGAGGCGGCCTCGTTGATCTCGTACAGCGTCAAGTCGTGCCCGCCGGTGATGTTGATGAGCACGCCACGCGCTCCCTTAATAGAAGCCTCTTCCAGCAACGGCGAAGAGATGGCTTCCTGCGTCGCCTCAATCGCGCGATTTTCGCCGCGAGCAAAGCCGGTGCCCATCAGCGCCATGCCCATGCCCTGCATGATGGTGCGCACGTCGGCAAAATCGAGGTTGATAAAACCGGGAACGGTGATCAAATCACTGATGCCCTGCACGGCCTGGCGCAAAACGTCGTCGGCAGTCTTGAAAGCATCGGTGACCGATGCCGTTTGCGCGACGGCGCCAAACAGCCGCTCGTTCGGAATCGTAATTACCGTATCGACCGATTCATGAAGTTCGTTGAGGCCATGCTCGGCTTGCTGTAGGCGCCGCCGACCTTCGAAATTGAAGGGCTTGGTAACAACTGCCACCGTCAACGCCCCGAGTTCGGTTGCCAGTGAAGCAACAATCGGTGCGCCGCCCGTGCCGGTGCCGCCACCCAGACCTGTGGTAACAAAGACCATGTCTGCGCCTTCGAGAACTTCGATGATCTTGTCTGTGTCTTCCAGCGCGGCCTGCCGTCCAACTTCGGGATCGGCGCCGGCGCCAAGACCTTTGGTCAGCCGCCCGCCCAATTGAATCTTCACGGACGCGCGCGAACGCTTCAACGCTTGCAGATCTGTATTGGCGACTACAAACTCAATTCCTTCGATGCCGGCATCAATCATGCGATTGACTGCGTTGCCGCCACCGCCGCCTACTCCAATCACCTTTATGCGTGCTCCGGTAATGGGAGGCTCGTCGTCGATGAAAATATTTATGCCTTTGCCGGGTTCGCGTACCTCAGGTGTCATTGCTTTTTCCTCTCTTCCGAACTTGGAAGGCGTCCACTGCCTTTTTCGTTTATGTTGGGCTGGCTGGACCATGGGCCTCTACATATTGCGGACAATATATTGTGCCACAAGCGCGCCAGCATACAATACTTGCTCAAAAAATACTACTGCTAAAACGATTACGAAACTTGGAAACGAAGTGCGTTAAGCGGCCGCTGCCGCCGCGTTTCGTCGTTCCCGCGCGTTGCTCCAATGCATGAGCACGTTGAGAAACTAAAGCGAGTCCGGCAGCTGCCGCCCACGAAGGACTCTGAATGTCTTCGACCAATCCACCGAAACGATCTCGCTCCGGATAACCGACACGAACAGGCGCATCGAAAACCTGTTCCGCGATTTCAACCATGCCGTCGAGTAAGGCGCCGCCGCCGGTCAAAACAACTCCACTCGACAATTGCCGGTTCCATCCCGCATCCCTGATTTCGTCGGAGACGTGCATTAGCACTTCTTCCGCGCGCGGCTGCAGGATGTCGCAGAGAATTTGTCGCGACAATTGTCTCGGCGCGCGGCCTCCGACCGATGGAACTTCAACCATCTCGCCGCGTTCAGCGTCAGTCAACGTGGCGCTTGAAGCACAACCGACAGCGCGCTTAATTCTCTCCGCTTCAGGAATCGGTGTGCGCAGACCAAAAGCGATATCGTTGGTAAAGTGCGAACCGCCCAGGGGAAACACTGCCGTGTGTTGCACCGCGCCGCGTTGATAGACGCAAAGTCCCGTCGTCTCTGCGCCAATATCAACCAGAGCCGAGCCGTATTCCTTGTCGTCATCGGTGAGCGTTGCTTCAGCCGCGGCCAGCTGTTCGAGAATCATGTCGGCAACTATCAAACCGGCGCGATTTACTGCATTTATCGCGTTTTGCCGGGCAGTCACCGGGCTCGTGACGATATGAACTTTCACCGCCAGACGGGCTCCGGTCATGCCCACCGGATCGTTGATTCCGTCCTGATCGTCGACGATGAATTCCTGCGGCAGACGATCGACAATCTCGCGTCCGGCGGGCAACTGAATCGCGCAAGCCGAGTCGATCGCGCGACGCACGTCGTCCGGAGTTATTTCTCGATCCCGGCTCGCCACCGCGACAATTGCCTGCCCGTTGAAGCCCATGATGTGCGAACCGGCCAGATTGATCGTCACTTCTTCGGCCTGCATGCCGCTCATGCGTTCAGCTTCTTCAACTGCGCGCTTGATTGATTCAACCGCTGCATCCGGGTTTACGATCACGCCTTTGCGCAGGCCACGTGATTCGGATTCGCCGACGCCGAGGACTTCAAGCACTCCTTCCTCCGCGGGACCGCCTACGATGCAAGTCACCTTGCTCGTGCCAATGTCCAGGCCGATTGTGTGATTCGTGCGCTTTGCCATTCAGCTTCTTCTTTTTAGCGGCCAGCTCAACAAATTAACGAAAATGACCAGTCCCCGTCGTCGGTGAATCCCTCGGCGCTGCCGGCTTTCGATCATTCCTTTGCCGGTTGTCGTTCGCCGGAGTCTTTCCAGTCTGAGGGTTTCTTTCGCCAACGTTCGCGTTCGTGTTTGAAGAACTGGCTTGACTCGGAGTTTGCGTTGCTACGGCAGAGGAATCCGAGGCCATCTTGGTTCCTGAACTAAATCCGATGACGACTCGACCGGTTTGCAAATCAACATAGGTAATCGCAGAGCCGCGCGGCGTCTGTTTGTACACGTCGAGAGCATCGAGCGCGATCTTCAAACGCTGCCCGGAATCTTGCGATCCCAGTCTCACCTCGATCTGAGAATCCTTACCCGCCAGTTGCACGCGAATGTCGCGGATATCGACCAGCGTGACTTCGCTTACGCGCTCAGAGAGACCCAGGGCGTTCCATTCGCGCACCAGGTCGAGATACTTTTTCACGCGCTCGGCATTTTCCAGACGAGCTTCTTCCGTGCCTTCTTCATTCCAGCCGCGCACAAAGAACGCCGGCATTTGATCGTCTGGCTTCATCTCTCCGAGGGTGACACCTTCGTCATCCACCCAAACCAAATGGCCGCCCGCCGTGCGAACTATGGCGACAGGCACGCGTTCGGTGACGCGAACGCGCAAACGATCGGGCAGCACCCGACTAACAACGGCTCGGCGCACGCCGGGCAGACGCGACAACTCGCGGCTAATCGCGCTCAGGTCGGCCCGCCAAACTCCGGTGCGCGCGACGGCCCTTCTGGTCAGGCCCTCGATCTCTTCAGCGGAAGTGCGCGTCGTTCCAGACACATCGATTGTCCGAACTTGAAATAAGGCAGCAGAGGCTGCGACGCGATATCCGACGATCAGAGTAATCAGAACCAGTATGGCCAAAACGACTTTCAATGCCGCCGGGAAATAGCCAAACAGCGCGCGAGGCGAGAAGCTGCGGCCCGCAGGCGCCCCATTCCGGCGCGCCGGGCGTTGCACAAAACCTTTGGTTTGCGCGGCAGGGCGGCGAGCGCCGCGCGATGCAATGACTTGTTCTTTCATATTTGTAGCGCAGGCTGCCAGCCTGCGTGTTCACTGTCTTCACCAATCGCAAGCTGGCAGCTTGCGTTACTTGCTACTCCACAACTCGACTTCGTATTCCAAATCAATTCCGTGTTCGCGCTTTACCTTTTCGCGAATCTCTTCGGCGAGAGCCAAAGCATCGGACGCCTTCGCATCTTCGCCCTCGGTGACAATGAAATTTGCATGCTTGGGCGAAACAACCGCGCCGCCGCGACGAGTTCCCTTCATTCCCAGTTCGTCAATCATCTTGCCCGTGCCTACCGGACTGGCCGGCGCATTCTTGAAGAAACAACCTGCGGAGCGCGCGCCGTGCGGCTGCGTCGCCATGCGTTGGCTCTTCGCCTGTTCCATGCGCGTCGCGATCTCGTCTCGGTCGCCAAATTGCAGCGAGAGCGTCGCCCCCAAAAGCAGTTCGCCGTCGCGAAATGAAGTGTGGCGGTAATTCCACTGAACCTCACTTCCGGGGATCGCGTGCACCTTGCCGTCGCGGGCGACGCGAACCGTCTCTACCACTGTGCCGATCTCCTGACCGTAAGCGCCCGCGTTCATCCACAGCGCGCCACCCACGGTTCCGGGAATCCCATTCAAACCCTCAATCCCCGAAAGCCCCTGTCGCGCGGCATCGATACAGAGGCGCGGCAGCGAATATCCGGCGCTGACCGAAACTTTGTGGCCATCGAAAAGCGGAGCTGCTTTCAAATCTTTCAAGCTGACAATCACGTAGTGATGTTCACCATCATCAGCGAGCACGTTGCTGCCCGAACCTAAGGGCCGCCAGGCGATCCCGCGATCTTCCAACTGGTGAATCAACGCTGCTGCCTGCTCTTCCGTCCGCGGCGACAAAACCCAATCGATCGCTCCGCCGACGCGTAGACTGGTTAATTCTGCAAACCTGAGCCCTGCCTCAGCGCGCACGTCGAGTTCCGAGGCAATCGATTTGATTGCCGTGTCCCGAGCTGTTTTGCCCTGATTCTGTTGTTCTTCCAACTCGACCATTGTCCCTTGACTGGAGCGCAACCGTCCCGGTTGCTCCATCGCGTCCACTCGCCAGAAGCAAGCGAGGACGCTTGCGCTCCAGTCGTGTGGCACAGACTTCAGTCTGTGATTCCCCTCGACCGACACAGACTTAAGTCTGTGCCACCCCATCACTTCAGCAATCCCAACAACTTATCGCCAATGCGCGTAACTGTTCCCGCGCCGAGCGTGATTACCAAATCGCCTTCGCGAACGGTGTCGCGCAAAATTTCGGCCGAACCGTCGATATCACCGATGTACTCCGCACTCTTGTGGCCATAGCTCTTGATTCGATTCGTCAAGACTTCCGCGGTGATTCCCTCAATCGGAATTTCGCTGGCTGCGTAGATGTCGCTTACCAGCAAAACGTCGGCGTTATTGAAGGCGCTGGCAAATTCATCCATCAAATCCGCCGTGCGCGTGTAACGATGCGGCTGAAACAAGACGACGATGCGCCGGTTCGGGGCGCCAATTCGCGCCGCACTCAAAGTCGCCTTAATCTCTGTCGGATGATGGCCATAATCATCGACGACCGTGACGCCGTGCTCTTCGCCTTTGAATTGAAAGCGTCGCTCAGCGCCGCCGAATTCCGAGAGCGCGTGCGCAATCGTGTCGAACGGCACATCCAATTCCAGCGCGGCCGCGATTGCTCCCAGCGAGTTGTAGACATTGTGCTTGCCCGGAACGCGCAGCGTAACTTTACCCAGAACGTTGATTCCACTCAGAACCTGAAAAGTCGATCCGAAAGAATGATCGTATTGAATGTCGTGCGCTGAGATATCGGCCTGCGCACTCATTCCATAAGTGATACGGCGACGCGAAACTTTCGGAATCACCGCCTGCACATGCGGATCGTCGAGACAAAGGACCGCCGCGCCGTAAAACGGGACTTTGTTGACGAATTGGGCGAAACATTGACGCACGTCTTCCATGTCGTGGTAGTAGTCCATATGCTCGCGGTCGATGTTAGTCACGACGGCAATCATTGGATCCAACATCAGAAATGACCGATCGCTTTCGTCTGCTTCGACCACCATCAACTCACTCTTGCCCAGCCGAGCGTTGGCCCGATACGAACGCACGATGCCGCCGACTACAAACGTCGGATCGAGCCCGGCAATTCCCAGCACGGTCGCGACCATTGAAGTCGTCGTCGTTTTGCCGTGCGATCCCGCAACGGCGACGGTGTAGGGCTTCATGCGCATCAATTCGGCGAGCATTTCCGCGCGCGGAATTACCGGAATCGAGCGGCGGCGCGCTTCAATGATTTCCGGATTGTCATCGCGCACAGCGGTCGAGCGCACCACCACGTGGGCATCGCCGACGTTCGCGGCGTCGTGACCTTCGGTAACTTCGACTTTCAAGTCCTCCAGATGCGCAGTGACCTCTGACTTCTTTTGATCGGAACCAGAAACACGAAAGCCTAGGTTCGCCAGAACTTCAGCGATGCCTGACATGCCAATGCCTCCGATGCCGACAAAGTGAATGTGTTGAAATGGTCTGAACATCTCTTTACTTGAGATCTCAAATTTGAAATCTGAAATCTGAGATCTCAAATCTGGAATCTGGAATCTGGAATCTCAGATCTGAGATCTCAGATTCTTACCGCTCAATCCTTCCATCAATTCCACGGTCGCTGTCGCCGCATCCCGCCGCGCCAGCTTGCGACTGGCAATTTCCATTTCCGTAATTCTCTCCGGCTCATTCAACAGCGCCATAATCTCACTCGCCAGACGCTCGCCGCCTAGATCTTTCTGCAAGATCATTCGCGCCGCGCCGCCCTTTTCCAACGCTTCAGCGTTCTTCCGTTGATGATCGTCAGCCGCCAGCGGAAACGGAATCATGATAGCTGCTTTGCCGGCGGCAACTAATTCAGCGCTCGTCGTCGCGCCCGCCCGGCAAATAATCAAGTCGGCTTTCGCAAACTCACTCATCATGTCGTCGATGTAACGCTTCACCTCTACGCTTGCCTGCCAGCCTGCTGCTTCGTATCCACTCTGCACTTTATCGAATTCGCTTTCACCAGTCTGATGCGTCACGTGCAACACATCCTTGTCCGCTGCCAGATACGGCAACGCCCCGATCATCGCGTCATTGATCGCCCGCGCGCCTTGCGAACCGCCGAAGATGAGCAGATCAAAACGCTTCGCATCGCGTGGCTTCGGAGGAATTTCAAAGAACTCACTGCGGACCGGATTGCCGGTCAAAACCCCTTTGCCGCGAAAGTAAGGCAGCGCCTCCTGAAACGAAACAGTCGCCTTATCGACAAATCGCGCCAGTCTTCGATTAGTCCAACCAGGCAGCGCGTTCGAATCCATCACCAGCGTCGGCAAGCCCAGAATCCACGCGGCCAACAGAACCGGCCCGGAAACATAACCGCCGGCGCCAACGACAATGTCGGGACGAAACTCGCGAATCAGACGGCGCGCCGCAAAGATGCTTTTCGGCAGAACGAAGAGCCCGCGCAGCCTCGCCGCCATGCTGACATTCTTCAGTCCCGAGCTTTCAATGATCGATAATTCAAAACCGGCCTGAGGCACCAGACGGTTTTCCAAACCACGGGCCGTGCCCACAAACCTGACCAGCGAAGCTGGATCGCGGCGCATCACCTCGTTCGCCACCGCGATGCCGGGATAGATGTGACCGCCCGTGCCGCCGGCCGCAATCAATACGCGCATCGCTTATCCGTAGCGTGCGCGCGCCAGCGCCGCCGCCCGCCGACGAGGCTGCCGCTTCTTGCGCGCGCGCGGCGCTTCCTGCCATTCATCTTCATAGTCGCCATCGTCGTAATCTTCTCGCTTGCCGAGCGCCGCATATTGAGAAATGTTCAGAAGGATTCCCACGCCCGCGAGCGTCGGCACCAAAGACGATCCGCCGTACGAAATGAACGGCAGCGGAATTCCCTTCGTCGGCACCAGCGCCAGCACCACACTGATATTAAGAAGTGCCTGGGCGACAATGCCCACCACGATTCCGATTCCCAGCAACATGCCAAACGTATCAGGCGCGCGTAGAGCGGCCCGCATTCCGCGCCAAAGGAAAATCGCAAACACGGTCACGATGATCAGCGCGCCGACTAAACCCAACTCTTCACCTACGACCGCAAAAATAAAATCCGAATGCGCGAACGGCAGAAACAGAAGTTTCTGACGGCCTTGCGCGAAACCTAGACCGTGCGTGCCGCCCGAACCAACTGCGATTAGCGATTGCACCACCTGATAGCCGGTGCCCTGCGCGTCGGCCCACGGATCGATAAAAGCGGACAGACGCTTCATGCGGAACGGCGTGAAGATAAGCATCTTGCCGACGTACAGCAGGGCCGGCACAACCGCATAGACCAGGTGACGCGGACGCATGCCGGCAGTAAAACAGATCGTGAAACAGATGATTGCCAACATTAATGCCGTGCCGAGGTCGGGCTCTTTTGCAACCAGCCCGGCGACCACGCCGAGCACGAGGAAGCAAGGCAAAAATGTTCGCCAGAATGAAGCTTCATCCCCGCCTCGTCTTTCCAAAAATCGCGCCAGGAACAAAGCGAGCGAAAGCTTGGCGATTTCCGAAGGTTGCAGCGAAAAGCCCTTCAGCTTAATCCAACGCCGCGCCCCATTAACCGGCGAGAAGCCAAACACTGCAACCAACAAAAGCACCGTCACCAGCAACAGGCCATAAATAATCCAACGGCGATTTAACAGTTGATAATCGAAGCGCATCGCCACGAACATCACGACGAAACCGATCGAAGTCCACAAGGTCTGCTTCGCCACATAATGAAACTGGCTGTGGTTTTCCTGTTGCGCGATCACCGCAGACGCGCTGTAAACCATGACGACGCCAAACAGCGCGAGCCCCACGGTCGCCGAGAATAACCACTTGTCGATTTGCAGCTTTTGCGGCATTGCTTTTCGCAGTTTCGACTGGAGCGCAACCGTCCCGGTTGCTACTAAGTTAAAGAGTTTGAAACAGCAAGCGAGACGCTTGCGCTCCAGTAAAAACCACTCACTTCAACTTCGAAACTTCTTCCTTAAATACTCTTCCCCGGTGCTCGAAACTTTCGAACATGTCAAAGCTGGCGCAGGCCGGCGCCAGCAAAACGAGGTCGCCTGCACTGGCGGCGGCAAAACTCCTGACGACTGCATCGCGCATGTCGTTAGCGTGCTCGAACGGCGCTGCGTCTCCTATTTCTGACGCGATCGTCTTTGCGTCCTCGCCAATCAGAATCATTTTGCGCACGCCGGATTTGATTAACTCAACCAGCGGCGAGTAGGGAGCCTGCTTCCCCTTACCGCCCAGGATCAACACGACTTTTCCCGCGTCATCAGCGAAAGCTTCCAGGGCTTTCATCGTGGCATCGACGCTGGTGGCTTTCGAGTCGTTCACAAAACGCACGCCGTTAATTTCGGCAACTTCTTCGAGCCGGTGTTCTACCGGTCGAAAACGACGCACTGTTTCCCGCAAAGACTCGGGCGACGCTCCGCAAGCCAACCCAGCGGCCATCGCCGCGAGAACGTTTTCGACATTGTGCGTTCCGCGCAACTGCATTTCGTCACGCGACATTAAAACGCGCTCACCATCTTTGGTGCGCGAAACCAACTCGCGGCCACGCAGAAACAATCCTTCAGCTAATTCACTTTTCACGCTAAAAGGCACGACGTGCGCTCGCAAACCCTTCGCCCAGGACGAAACAATTTCATCGTCCGCATTGAGAATCGCCGCATCGCCCCCAGTCTGATTAAGAAAGATTCTGTGCTTGGCGGCTGCGTAATCCATCAAAGTCTCGTAACGATCCATATGATTGGGCGTCACATTCAGCACCGCGGCGACGGTCGGATGAAAATCGACAATCGTTTCGAGTTGAAAGCTCGAAAGCTCGACTACATTCCATCCGTCGTCGCTGGAAGAATCGATCATAGAGATCAAGGCCGTGCCGATATTGCCGCCCACCTGAACTTTCAATCCCGCGTCTTTCAACATTTCCCCAATCAGCGAAGTGGTCGTGGTCTTTCCATTCGTACCGGTAATCGCCACGATGCGACCGCGCAAAAAACGCGAAGCCAGTTCAATCTCGCCGATGACTTCCGCGCCGCGTCGATCCGCGTAGCGAATCGGAATCGCCCTGGTCGGTACGCCCGGACTTATCACTACCAGATCGACTTGATCCAGCAGCCAGGACGGCGGATCACCTTCAACCAACCCAACGCCCTCAGTCTTCAATGCCAGCGCAGCCGGCGACCATTCGCTCAAAGCCTTGCGATCATTCAAGGCTACAGTTGCGCCGCGCTGCGCCAGGAATCTCGCGCTCGCAATCCCGCTGCGCGCCGCGCCGATGACCAGAGCTTTCCTGCCGGCGATCTTCATCGATTAGCCACAGAGGCGCCGGCGCGCGATCAGGATTAGCCACAGATTTACGCGGGTACTCACAGATCCAATCTTGGTTTTTCTCATCCGCGTAACTCCGTGTTCATCTGTGGCCATTTTTCTGTGTCTAAATCTAACGCAGCTTCAAAGTCGAAAGACTCAACAGCGCAAACAGGATCGCCAGAATCACGAATCGAAAAACTATCTTCGATTCTTTCCAACCGACCATTTCAAAATGATGGTGCAGCGGCGTCATCTTAAAGACGCGTCGCCCCACCCCGCTGGTGCGCTTTGTCATTTTGAAGACGCTGACTTGCAGCATCACCGACAAAGCCTCCAAAACAAACACGCCGCCGACCATCACCAGCATCACTTCGTTCTTCGTCAGCACCGCAATCGTGCCGACCGCCCCGCCGATGGCCAGGCTGCCGACGTCGCCCATAAATACTTCAGCGGGCGGCGCATTGAACCAGAGAAACCCCAGACTGGCGCCCGCCATGGCGCCACAAAAAACCGACAATTCAGCAGCTTCGGGACGATGCGTCAGGTCCAGATATCCGGCCCAGCGCGCATCGCTGCTCAAATAAGTGAACGCGGTCAGCGCCGTCATCGCGATGAACGTAATACTGATTGCCAAACCGTCCAGACCGTCCGTTAAGTTCACCGCGTTGGTGGCCCCGAGAAGCACAACGATGATTAGCACCAGGTAAAGATACGGACCGATGACGCTGATGCCGTTTGGATCGGCCGTGCTCTTGAAAAACGGAATGCTCACGTTCCAAGAGTATTTTGTCTGAAAGTATTTCGTCGCGATAAAGAGCGCGAGCCAGACTCCAAGCGCAACAACCAGCTGAAGAATCAGTTTCTGACGACCAGTCAGACCGAGACTGCGGCGCTTCACCAACTTGATGTAATCGTCGGCAAAGCCCACCGCGCCAAAGCCGAGCGTGGCCAGAATCGTAATCCAAATGTAAAGTCCCGAGAGTCTGGCCCACATCAGCGTCGAAATGATCACCGAAGCAATAATCAGCAATCCGCCCATGGTCGGCGTATGTTGCTTGGCGATGTGAGCCTGCGGGCCTTCTTCGCGAATTTGCTGTCCGATGTCCCATTTCTTCAAACGGTCGATCACTTTGCTCCCAAACAGGAGCGAGATCAGCATCGCCGTGACTGATGCATAAGCGGTGCGAAAAGTGACGTACTGAAAAACATTCAGAGCCTTTACGAGATACCAATCCTGATCTTTGAAGTGGCCGTAGATCAGTTCGTAAAGTAAGTAATAGATCATCTATCGGTGGCACAGACTTCAGTCTGTGAATATGTCCGCCAGCAAGAATCACAGACTGGAGTCTGTGCCACTGCGTTTACTGCTTATCCTCGCCCGCCTGCGGAAACCTTTGCTTCAAAGCGGCCACGACCTTGTCGGTTTCAACGCTGCGTGAGCCTTTGACCAGAATCAAATCGCCCTCGCGAACCTCATTCACGATCGCGGCTGCGGCCTCTTCTGAACTTTCAAAAAATCGAGTGGCAGTCAGCCCTCGATCGCGCGCGCCGGCAATTATGTCCTGAGCGAAACCGCGCACGCCCCACAGTACCTCGATCCCCAGCTCCGCGATCTTGTGGCCAGCCTCACGATGCATCTGTGGTGAGTCCGGTCCCAGCTCGAGCATCTCGCCGGCAATCACGATTCGCCGCCGCACTCTGCTCCGGGCTTCGGCCAAAGTTCGCACCATGCTCAAAAGCGATCGCGGATTCGAATTGTACGAGTCGTCAACAACCGTGAATCCTCCGGCGAAATCCAAAACTTCACCGCGCATCTTCGGCGGTTTAGCAGTTTTCAAAGCAGCCGCGATCAATTCCGGCTTAACCTTCAGCGCAGTGGCCACCGCCGCAGCCGCCAGCGCGTTCATGAGGTTGTGGCCGCCAGTCATCGGCAGTTCCGCGGCCGCCTGACCCAACGGCGTGCGCAATTGAAATCTAATTGAGCCAAACCGCGACGTGTCTATTTCTTTCGCGGTCACGTCGGCGGCGTTCTGCACACCAAAAGTAAGCACTGGCCGGTTCGTTTTAGACTTCATTTTCATCACAAGTTCATCATCAGCGTTCAGCACCGCGACGCCTTCAGGCTTCAGGCCTTCGATCAACTCGGCTTTCATCGCAGCCACAGTCTCGATCGTGCCGAGATGCTCCAGGTGCACCGGCGCCACCATTAATTCCACCCCGACGTCAGGTGGCGTGATCTGGACGAGGCGCCGAATCTCGTGCGTGGGCGAGGACATTCCCATTTCGAGCACGGCCAGGTCGTAATCGTCGGGCCGCCGGCCGCGACTGACCATTTGCAGAACCGACAGAGGCAAGCCGAGACCGTTGTTATAATTACGCTCGCTCTTAAGAACGCGATGACCAGTTACCGATAAGACATGCGCCGTCAGTTCTTTGGTAGTTGTCTTGCCGGCGCTGCCGGTAATGCCGATTACGGGTCGACCCCATTGCTCGTAAACCTTTCGCGCCAACGTCTGCAGCGCCGCAATCACATCGTCAACGATCAGCAGGCGATCATTTAACGGTTGCATATCCTCGCTGCCTTCGACGCGTTGCCGCCGGGCAACTGCGGCGATGGCGCCTTTCGTAAACGCGCCTGGAATAAATCCATGGCCGTCAACGAAGGCGCCATTGAAACCCGCGCGCTCGTAGTCAGGCTGAGACAAGGCGAAGAAGATTTCGCCCTCGCTAACTGTTCGCGAATCGATCGAGAAATCAACTATTTCTTTGTCAAACAACTCGGGGCGTAGACCGTCGGTCGTGGCGCCCATTAAGCTCGCTGCGGTTCTAATATCCACGTCTCGGTACGCACGCCGCCGGCGTGCTTTCAATGTCGAGCACGCCAGAGGCGCGCGCACCTAGTTCCGCCGGTTGAAATCAACTCGGACCGTCTGCCCGGAATCAATCTCAGTGCCCGCCGCCGGATTCTGTTGGGTCGCCAATCCTTCGCCACGCGCTTCGAGTCGCAACCCAAGCTGAGCGCACATGCGCGCCACGTCACGAACACTTTGGCCGCGCAGGTCAGGCATGACGGCGCCGTGTTTGGTCGCCACCGCAAACACCACTTCGTTTCGTCGACCGTTGAAGCTTTGCGCGGCAACAACTTTCGGCAGCGTCGCCTCACGCTGCTCGAGACTTGCCTGGTCGGCTTTCAATTGCTGGGGCGACGGTTTCGACGTCTGGGCAATCTGCGCCGGCGGCAATTTTGTTTCCGTGTCCGGCGTAACATTTAGATCGGGAAGAATCTGTTCGGCGATTTCACGAAACACCGGAGCAGCCACGTCGCCGCCGTGATATGCACCGAGCGGTTCGTCAATCACCACGATGATTACGACCGAAGGGTTACTCACCGGCGCGAAACCAACAAACGACCCAATGAACTTTGTGGCGGAATACGCTCGCGTCCTTGGATCAATCTTTTGGGCCGTGCCGGTCTTGCCGGCCGCCGTGTATCCGTCCAGTTGCGCCTTCTTCGCAGTTCCGCGCAGGGTAACGCCTTCCAGCATATTTCGCAGGGCCGCGGTCGTCTCTGCTCTCAAGACTGTTCGACTCTCGGTCTTTGCCTGGTACGTTACCGTGCCGTCGGGCCCGCGCAACTCACGCACAACGTGCGGCTTTACCCATGAGCCGTTGTTCGCCAGCACGCAATAAGCCGAAGCCATCTGTAAAGGCGTGACCCCAATTTCTTGACCCATTGCCAGCGATCCGATCGAAGACGGCTGCCAGCGAGCCAGCGTGCGCAGGATGCCGGGCGATTCTCCCGCCAGATCGATCCCGGTGCGCGATCCAAATCCGAGCTTCTTCATGTAGTCGTACATTGCTTCGTCGCCGACTAACAATCCGAGTTTGATGGCGCCGACGTTGCTGGATTGCGCCAGCGCATCCGAAATCGTCAGGATCCCAAACGGCTTATGATCGTGAATCAACCTGCCGGCGACGGTTATTTGCCCCATCTGACAATCGATCTTGTCTTCAGGCTTGACCAGTCCTTTTTCAATTGCCGCCGAGTAAGCCACGACTTTGAAAGTCGATCCCGGCTCGTAAATATTTTGAAGCGCGCCGTTGGCGCGCGCTTCAGGTGAATTGGCGGTTGGTTGATTCGGGTCGAAGGTCGGGGCGTTCGCCATCGCCAGAATCTCGCCGGTGCGAGGGTCCATGACGATTGCAGTTCCGGACTTTGCCTGGGTCCGCTCAACCGCTTCGCTTAGCGCCTTCTCAGTACGATATTGAATTACCTGATCGATGGTTAGAACGACGGTCTGGCCGGGATGCGGTTGAACTTCATAACTTTCGAATGGCCGGCGGTCGCGGTCCACTTCCAAAAAGACTTTACCGGCCTCGCCGCGAATCTTTTCGTTGTAGGATTGCTCGACGCCGCTCAGTCCAATCTCGTCGGTGCCGACAAAACCGAGGACGTGCGCGGCCAGAGTGTCATTCGGGTAGTATCGCTTCGGTTCGCGGCGCGAATAAACACCTGCCAGTTCCAACGCGTCGAGCTTGTTTGCCTTCTCCATTTCCACGCGCCGAACGATCCAGGCAAATTTCTTGTTCGATGCCTGAGCTTCATTCAATCTTCGCGTGAGCTCGACGCGATCCTGACCGGTGATCGAGGAGATCCGCACGGCTGTCGCTTCGACATTCTTGATTTCGCTGGGATCGGCGTAGAACGATTCGGTATCGAGACTGCGCGCCAGCTCACGACCCTGCCGGTCGAGAACCTGGCCACGAGTAGCAGCCGTTTCTATCGAACTTAGTTGTTGATTTCTGGCGCGGGAAGCCAGTTGATCATGCTGGTGGATTTGCAGCTGAACCAGTCGCGCGCCAATCGCAAACATCCAGATCAATAAGAAAATCGCCACGCATACAGCGCGCCGATGCGAGATCCCGGTTCGCGGCACTTCGATGGCAGTAGCACGACGGGGCATTAAACTCTCCAGACACTTCGGTCACGTGGTCGATCCGTCTATCGAACCCTGACTTCTTGTTTCGATTTTTGCTTGACGGCAACTTTTGCCGGCGTCTTCGTCTCGGCCACCAGCTTCGTCTCGGTCGCCGGTTTAATGTTGGCTGCGTCGCTACGCTGCTTTAACGGATCAATTTGCGCCGGCTGCATCGGCTGCATCCCCAATTTTCGAGCGGCTAGTTCCAAACGCGCCGGACTGGCGGCAGCTTCGCGATCGAGAGTCAAACGGCGCTGATCTTCACGAGCGGCGTTCAGCGCATTGCGCAATTTTTCCGTTTCATAGCCGAGCTTGAGAGCGGCGAAATGCCGCCCGCCGGCATAAATAAATCCGCTCGCCAGTAAGAGCCCGCACAAAAGCAACAAAGCCAGACGAGTCAGCGCCCGCGGATCACGCTCGCGCCTTAGTATTGTGTTTCTTTGTTTGGAAGGAACTCGGCGAATCATTTTTCGACTCTCGAATTTTTGCTCTCAGATCTGAAATCTCAAATCTCAGATCTGAAATCCCAGATCACATTAAGAGTTTTCTAGCGACTCTCAACTTTGCGCTGCGAGCTCGGGGGTTCTCTTCAATCTCTTCGTCAGTTGCAACAATCGGCCGCCGGGTCAGAATCTCCACCAAACTCGCCTTCCCACAAATGCATTGGGGCAAGCGCGGCGGACACTGGCAGCGACCGGAAAGCTTTAAAAGCGTCCGCTTGACGATTCGATCTTCAAGCGAATGAAAACTGATGACTGCAAGACGCCCGTCGGGTTCTAAGTGGTCAACCGCCTGAGCGAGAAAGCTATCGAGGTCTTCAAGCTCGCCGTTGACCGCGATCCGCAACGCTTGAAACGTGCGAGTGGCGGGATGGATCCTCCGTTTTTTATCCGGTCCGACGGCGCGTTCAACTAAGCTTGCGAGGTCGCGCGTCGTGCGAATTTCTTGGCCGCTTTCCCTGCGCTCGACAATCCACCGAGCGATGCGGCGGGCGCGGCGCTCTTCACCGTACTCGAAGATGATCCGCGCTAAGTCTACTTCCGAGAGACGACCGAGAAGCTGTGCGGCGGTTTCGCCGCTGGAGACATCCATGCGCATGTCCAGCGGCGCGTCGTGCCGAAAACTGAACCCCCGCAAAGGCGAGTCCAACTGCAACGACGAAACACCGAGATCGGCAAGAACACCGCGCGCCTGCCTGACTTCCGCTGTCGCGAGGACCCGCGTAAGTTCACGAAAGTCAGCATGCACTAAACGAAAGCGCGAGCCGTAATGCGCTAATCGCTCTCTCGCCAAATCGAGAGCTTCTTCGTCACGATCGAGTCCCAACACTTGCGCGTCGGAAGATGCTTGCAGAATTGCTTCGCTATGCCCGCCCAGGCCTACCGTGCAATCGACAAACAATCCGCCGCGCTTTGCCGCGAGCAACTCGATCGTCTCTCGAAGTAGCACGGGGCGATGGCCTTTTTGACTAGTAGGCCCCTGCCCCCCAAAGGCCATTGCCATCACCATCGCCCCGTGATCTCGTTCAAAGAACAAACCAGCGGCACAGACTTTAGTCTGTGAACCAGCTTTTGAATTTCAAACATCAACACAGACTGAAGTCTGTGCCACATCATTTTTATATCCCGAGCCGGGCAATCGCCGCTTCGTCTTCTTCCGTGTAGGGATCCGAGAGCAGGCGCTGCTGGAACTTGTCCAGCTCCCAAACTTCGAGGTACGACAAGTAACCGAGCACGGCGACATCACCGATAACCGCTGCGCTCTTTCTCAGCAGCGGGTGAATCAGGACCCGCCCCTGAGTGTCCATCGCCGACTGCTGTCCGTAGTAGTTCGTTCTGTCAAGGAACTTGCGCCGGGCCGGATCCATCGAGGGCAAGAGAGACAGCCTCTGTTCGATGGCTTCCCATTCCGGCATCGGATAAATGCGCACGCATTCACCCGTCAAACTGGTCAAATAAAGCGCCGAGCCGTACTTCTCTTCAACGTAACGTCGAAAAAGGGTCGGCACTTTCAACCGGCCCTTGGAATCTATTCGTGCAGTGTAATTACCTCGTAGCACTGAGACTGATTCCGAAGTTGAGTAGGGACGCCTCTGCCTTTTGCGCTGGTTCCGAGTTTGGTTCGTGTCGTTGAGGCCACCTTACTCCACTTCACTCCACCGGCGCATAGTACGCCGGTAAAACGGGGCTGTCAATAGTTTTTGTGGATTTTTTTCGGGAGGAGAACGTGGTGACGGCTTGCCGCAGAGGTGTCACTGCGCTGTGCCCGGTGGGATCGCACGCGCATCGAGAGTGTCGAGGATTACTGATACGTCACTGACAATCTGACGCCCCATACTATCGCGGACTGTTTGCTCGTTAGATGTTCCCGGCCACACTCGAAGAACGGTTCCGTCGCTATCAATCAACAGGTGCGCCGGGGTAATCATTTTGGATAATTCTTCCCGCGGCGGGGCAGCGTCCTTTGACCATTGAAAGGCGGGTGCGCCAATTTTGAGTGTGTCACAGTACTTGTAAAAGTCAGAATCAGTCCCAGGGGATGCAAAGGACACAAGATAATATCGTACATTCCTTAGAGCTATCTGACCTTGGACGTACTGCATTTGATCTCTCGCAGTTTTGCAGAACCCGCATGACGGACTGACGTTTGCAATCATAACCGGGCGCTGCTCAATTGTTTTTTCAAGCGTGGACCCATTTCGCTCTAACAAATTCGCCAAATTTATTCTCGCTCCGACCTCTGGCCCCCGCCAGACATTGTCTTTATTCCGCAAACCGGTGAAGTCATAACCTTCTAACACATAAGAACTGGCGAGTGTTTTCTGTTTTCGTGAGGCGACGGTTTCCCACAAACCTACCGCTGTCGCCGCGATGGCAGCTCCAACGATCAGGCCAAAGAGGAATCTCGATTTCGGCGGATCAATGATCGACATTTGGTTTCGTCGCGGGCGGCAGCGGCTTATCCCGGGCCGCTCGCTTGATTTCTTCACGGCGCTCCAAGGCAGCTTTTAATAATCCGAGCCGCAGCTGACTTCTCATAACGGGCGCCTGGATACCTGACAAGGCCTGTCTGGTTCCCAGATCATCAATTTCAAGGAAAGCAGCCGTCATTTCGATTGGCGCTAATCCCGGTCTCGCATCACCTCGGGAGGTGTCACTAGAATCACCGCCCTTTAATGGCTCAATACGATTAAGTGACTTTACCGCCTCTCGCAAGACGTTAATTGACTCTGTGGGCTGGAGCTTCACGTACTGTCGCGCTATTTCAAGATAGCGGCCAGCCTTTGCTGAGTTTGACAGATCCGTTTTGGCCAGACCCTGGCGGGCTTCGTCAAAGATTCTGAAGGCTAATTCTCGATCACCATCCGCAGCGACTTGATTGGCAAGATAAATCTGCGCCAGGGGACGCAAATCTGCCGGCGTATCGTCAATGACCTTTTGCATCATTGCATTGTTTTGCCGCTTGAAGTGGGCATAGGCCGCCGCCGACGCGTACTCCCAGCGCCAATTTTTCCATGCTCTGCCGAACTGCTCGCGTTCGTCGCTGCTCATCCCATCAAGAATCGCAATTGCCTTGTCATATTCCTTGTCGTGCACGGACAGCTGAATCGCGCGCGCCAGATAATGCAAGCGGAGATCGGTGCTCTTCGCCTCTTTAGCTGCGTTGAGCAGGTCGTCCACCGACTCAAGCCCTTGCTCATTTGTGGTTTCGTCAACGCGCTGGCGCGATCGCTCATCGAGCTGTGGCCGGCATTTGCCGGCAGCTGTCTGCACGATACCAACGTCCTGCGGGAGCAGGCGGTTGAAATAAGGGATCAACTGAGCTGCGGTGTAAGCTAATTCACAATCAGCGGTATTACCGCCGGAGGAAGTTAGCGAATGTTGCAGCCCATTGGCTATAGTCCCGAGCAAAGCTGCGCGCAAATCGTCTGGCGGCTGAGGAGCCTTAAGATAGGGATCTAAGGTCCCGGGGAAAGCGACTGAAGTCAGAATGGCAAGCAACTTCGCGTCGTATTCAGCTTGCGCCGCCGCCAGCGTCTGATTAAAGAGAGCGTCGGCCAGCTTGCTCTCCCTTGATCTCAACTTATGCATTAAAACGGCAAGTAAACTAGTGCGACCCGCGCGGAGCGATGTGTAGCCGAGCTGCGCTGCCGCCGCCGGGTCGGTCTCCAGAATCATTAACGCCGTGTTCACCAGTGCTTCGGCATTGCCATTCCGTTCATCATTAGAGGCTTTAGTTGACTCAGAGACGAGGAGTTCGGTCAGGCGACTGCTCAACTTTCTATCAAGCGGAACCGTTATCGTCAGGAGCGCTCGCGCGACGCTTATTCTCCGTCGGCGAAGGTCGGGGGTTTCCTCTTCAGAGGTGGACTCCACGGTCTCCACGGCTTTTTGCAGCCAGGCGCGGGCTCTTGATCGATCATTTGTCCACCAGATCTGTCCGAGTCGGCCCCATAATAAGGCCCGATCCAGCGTTTCGAGCGCGATCGCGTCAGACATTAATTCATCAGTCAGGGCCTGCGCTCTGACCAGCCAGGGATCCGGTGGCGCCTTGTTTAGTTGAGGTGAGGCCGCAGTGCAAAGAAGAAGGATTAACAGACCGGAGCCCAGAGTACGCGGAGTATATTTCATCTGACCTTCTTGATCAGAACTCGTACGCTGGCATTTTAGCCGCGTTGAAGAACTGGTCGCAGGCTGATTCGTCGGACCATGCCGATAGCGTCAGCAACGAGAATGCACCATCTATCTCTCTGAACGTTGCTGCGGCTGGTTAAGTAGCCGGTTGGTGACCGCCCGCAAGTTCGTTAAACGACAAACTGCTGACTACAATCGGCCGGGACTTTAGACCAGCTCAAAAAAATCTTAGAGTTACGTGCAGGCGCTGTCTTTGCAACCAGTTCCCTGATGTGCACAGGTCGGATGACAACCACCAGCATCACAGTTGCTGTAACAACCGGAATATGAGCAACCGCCACCGCTGCTTTCAGGGCATGTCTTGGTTTCGATCTCCATGTCTTGCGCCTGTGCAGTGTTCACCAAGACACTGAATTTGTTGGATACTCCGATGGTAATAACCGTCAGCAGCGCCATGAGGGACGCCAAGTAGGCTACACGTTCAGCGATCTTTTTCACTTTGAGGTGACTCCTTCGTGGGTTAAACCAACATCCTCAGATTGGTTTCAGGTTTTTAGGGTCAGGTCGAGGGCGGCTGGATATTATGTCGAGAACCAGATTCTGTCAACACAAATAAAAGCCCTGCATCTAAAAGACTTCTTTCGAAAAGCATGATTTCCGGCTGGCGGATCATTCAGCGGCTCGGCTCAACGCGATCTCTGAGGAATAGGCCATGAAAGTAGACCGACACCGCATCGCTTCAGAACCCGCGCGAGCTGCACATCGCACAATGATCGCAGGGCTTGCCGCTGGGATCGACTGAGCACTGCTTTTCGTTCTCAAAAAACTCGACGAGTTCTGAGACGGTGGCCTCTTCGACGCCGAACCTTTCCTGGCTCGGATGAGAAGCAATCTGCGGATCCGGCACGAAGTCTTCGTTCGCGCGCGCAAAAGGAGCCAGCCACGGCGACTGCGCAGCCTGAGAGACAAAGGTTGTTGGACGATTGGAGCTTTGTGTTTGGGGTTGTTTTTGAGGACTAATTGACGGACGCGTGGGCGGAGGCGGCGACGCAGAAATAAAATTGATCACACGCGCGCGCGGTCCAGCCGAACGCTCAGATCCATTGCCTGACGTGGGTTCTGTGCGTTCACGCGCGGTTGCCTCACCGGCAAGTCGCCGCGCGACGCGTTCCGCTATCAGCCGTGCCTGATCTTGATTACTGCTCACGTTTTAGGCCTTTAAGTTCAGAGTTCAATCTTTAGATTGTCATTCGCGCCGCAAGCTAAAGCTTGAACTCTGAACGCGAACCATCGCGTTACGGCGCTTCGTTCTCCAGAAGATCGATGCGATCGACGACGCCGACGATGGCTGAATCGATTGCCGCTCCGGCTTTTCCGGTCGCCGCCGTCGAAGCGCTCCAGCCTTCCTGGACGATCAGGACCGTGTCGCCAACACCGGCATCAACTGAATCGAGCGCGAGAATGGTGTTCCCGCCGGGATCGCCTTCCGGAGTTATCTGCTCGCACAACATCACGCGGGCATTTTCGTAGCGATAATTCTTTTGGGTGGCGACGACGTTGCCTAAGACTTTGGCTAAGATCATTACAAAAACCGTCAGTGGTTAGTTGTCAGTTGAAGTCGCGGTTGCCATAAACAACTGACCACTGACTACTGACGACTGACATGCTGGTCAGAATCAACAATTCCAACAATAGTACAATCCGTCGGTGTATCTTCGCGTTTGAAAGGAAAGCTCGCTTCCTTTCCCCGGCACCAGAAAACCAATTCGCCTACGCCGGCGCCTGCCGCATCGACAGCGACCAGAGGCTTTCCCTGCGGCTCTAAATCTTTATTGAGCGACTGAACGATGAGCAGTTTGCGGTGATGAAGCGATTCGTTCTTCACCGTGGCGACAACCGTTCCGATTACGCGTGCCAGCTGCATTTCATTTTTCAGGGGCCATGATATCCACCGTATCGATTACGCCGACGACTGCGGCGTCGACCGGCGCGTCTTTCATGTTCTGGGCCAGACGGGCGCTCGATCCGGCAACCACCAGGACGCGTTCATGAAAGCCGGCGCCGACGGTATCCACGGCAACGACATAGCCGCTCGTGTCCGAGCCATCGAGATTGATGGGCCTGACAATGAGCAGCTTTTTTCCTTCCAGCCGCGCATCTTTCTGTGAAGCCACGACTGTGCCCACGATGCGAGCGATGATCATGCGCGGGCCTGTGCAGTGATTGGCATCGCTTCATCAACGCTGCCATGCGGACGCGGAATCACATGCACGCTGACCAGTTCACCGACTCGTCGGGCCGCCGCCGCGCCGGCGTCGGTGGCCGCTTTCACTGCCGCGACATCGCCGCGCACGATTGCCGTGACGAATCCGGCGCCAATCTTTTCGTAACCAATCAAAGTAACATTCGCTGCTTTGACCATCGCGTCGGCAGCTTCAATCATCGCCACCAGGCCTTTTGTTTCGACCATTCCGAGTGCTTCTTGCATTCAGTTTCTCCTGTGTCCAAGCAATTAAAAATAAAAAGCGAATACTTTTAGCCATGACCGGGCCGTTGCGGACCAGTATAGATTATCGGTGCGAGCTGCAAGACGCTGGATAAGAGATCGGTAGCTTCGATCCGCTCCCGTCCGTTCGACCTCGCGATCTTCAGCGCTCGCCGGAAGAATCCTATCGCGTCCGGCCCAATCCGCACACCCTGCCCGTCGTACTTCGGACTGTAGTCCAAAATCTTTTCGAGCCGCACCTCTGAGGCAACGGTCTCATCTGCGAGTTTAAGAGCCGCCCTCATCTTCTGCAGATGATGTTTGAAAGAGTCTTTGTCTACGGCCGCCAGGGCGAGTAGCACATGCGCCAGTGAAACGTAATTCTGCTCTCGGCGGAGAGATTCTTTGAGAGCGTGATCAAAAACCCGCCATCCGCTCTCGCCAAACCGCTCGCGATAAACTTCAAGGTTAGTCATGATTTACCTGTCCCTGACGATTGCTTTCAAGAATAGCAGCACGAAGATTAAAACCTGGTTCGCAGCAACGGACTACGATTCTACCAAGCGGGCTGCCTGCGTCAACAAATCGAGAAGTTCTTCCCTGGTCAGCGAAACTTTTCCCGCCCCATTCGAACTTGAGTACGTACGCGTCGGACGATCGCCGGTTGGACACGCAAGATTCGTTTCATGCAAATAGCCGCACGCCTGGCAGCGCGCGCTTTGATCCAAATAACCGGCGGACTCGCGCACGTTAATCAGTTTTTCGACGGCATCAGGCGAAAGATTACGCGACCCACCCAACACCCGCGAAAGGATCGCAATCTTCGCGGTATGCTCAAGCGTTTCCAGGCGATCCCAGGCCTGCCACAAGTCGGAGCCGTAAGCCACTGCCCCATGATTAGCCATCAGCAAGGCGTTGTGATGCTTGACCAGCGGCCGCATCGCATTACTCAACTCGTCAGTCGAAGGCGTTCCATATTCAGCCAGCGGCACGCAACCAAGCGTGAGAATAACCTCGGACAGAATCGGCTGATCGATCGGAAGACCGGCAACCGCGAACGCAGTCCCGTGCGGCGGGTGCGCGTGACAGACCGCTTTCACATCCGGCCGTTCACGATAAATCAAAAGGTGCATGGCCAGCTCGCTGGATGCTCGTCGATCGTTCAGCGCGCGGCCTTCCAAATCCGTGATCGCGATTGCGTCTTCCGTCATCCGACCCTTGCAGGTCATCGTCGGAGTTGCCAGCACGCGGCCATCATCAAGCTGCACACTTACGTTGCCATCGGACGAGACGACATAGCTGCGCTCGTACATCAAATGACAGATGCTTATTAGATCACGTCTGGCTGATTGTTCATCCATCCCGGAGAGATCAAACTCTTTCCTCAGCTTGCTGATTCTCAGGCTGTTCGGTTGTGTGATTCGTTGGGTTTGTCACGCGAGTCTTTGGCGGTTGTGCCAGGAAGTAAGAAAGTGACTCGAGAGATGTCGTCAGGTCGACAGTTTTCACCTTCACGCCCAAACGCGTCTTCAGCGGCGCCGGCGCAAAATTCAAAATCGCTTTGACGCCCGCCGCCATGATTTGGTTAAGGACTCTTTGCGCGACGCGCGCGGGCACGGCGATTACGGCTACGTCGATCGCTTCATCGCGAACCACCTTCGCGATCTTCTTCACGTCGTGGATCGGAATTCGATTCGGCCCGACCAGCTTGCCAATCTTTTCCTGATCGTTGTCGAACAGGACCACCACGGTGAAGTTTGATTTCTCCAGCCCGTTGTAATTTGCCAGTGCAACTCCCAGTCGCCCGGCTCCCACGATTCCGACTCGATGCGGCTTGTCGAGACCCAGAATGTTCGTCAAATGCGCGCGCAGATCTTCAATGAAGTAACCGGTGCCCCGAATTCCGAACTCGCCAAAGTATCCCAGGTCTTTTCTTATTTGCGCTGAATTCAAATTGAATTGCTCGGCCAACTCCTGCGAGGAAACCGTCTTGATTCCCGCTGCCGCCAGCTCATTAATACAACGCAGGTAGACGCTAAGACGATTAGTTGTCAGTTCAGAAATCTTTTCTCTCTTCATGGCGAGCAGGAAAAGTATAACGCCGATACGACGAACCGAGAAATGATAGTATTGCGCGCGAGGACGGGCTTCGCCATAATCAACTGCCGGAAGTCGCGACGAAGTGGCACAGACTTTGATCTGTGAGCGGTTTCAAGCCGTACTCACAGACTGAAGTCTGGGCCACCTGCTGCGCCACACTCCAAATGATCGCACATCTATCAGGGACGTTACTTTCGAAACAGGCAACCACGGCCATCATCGACGTTGGCGGTGTCGGCTACGAAGTGGCGATTCCGGTTTCTACCTTTTACGAACTTGGAGAGACTGGTTCGGCGGTCCAGCTTCGCGTCTACACGCACGTCAGCCAGGACGCCATTCGGCTTTACGGATTCAAGACCACGCGCGAGCGCGAATTGTTTCTTCAATTAATCTCGGTAAACGGAGTCGGGCCCGGGCTGGCGATCAAATTGTTATCGGGGATGAATGCCGATGAGATGATCGCTTCGATTCGGACGAACAATCTTGTGCGGCTGGTCGCGATTCCAGGTGTCGGGCGCAAAACGGCTGAACGCCTGGTAGTCGACTTGCGCGACAAGATCGCGGCGCTGTCTTCGCCTGCGTTGGAAGAAGAGTTCGCCGCGAAAGCGGCAGCGGCAGGCGCGCCGTCATCTCCGGACGCAATGCGCGACGATGCGATGTCGGCATTGGCAAATCTCGGTTATCAACGGGCGGCGGCCGAGAAAGCTGTGAAGAACGCGATTGACGAAGGCGGAGATCTTTCAGTGGAGTCGATTTTGCGGCGCAGTCTGCGATCGCTGGCTAAAGCGTAGACTCCGTGATGCTCTGTGCGAACTCTGTCTCTGTGGTTAGCCTTCCAGTGACATTTCAACACAGAGACACAAAGAACCACAGAGTTTCACAGAGATTTGACCAGGACTAACTTCGCATTCACAATTCAACTCGCACATGCCCAACGCAACTAGAGCAGCCGAAGCCTTGAGCCCGACCCCAACCGAAGAGGATCGAAAATTCGATCTGTCTTTGCGGCCCACTCAGCTGTCTGAATACATCGGTCAGTCAAAAGCAAAAGAAAATTTAAGGATTTATATCAAGGCGGCGCTCAAGAGACGCGAAGCCCTCGATCATGTGCTGCTGACCGGGCCGCCCGGACTGGGAAAGACGACGCTCGCGCACATCATCGCAAATGAAATGGGCGCCCAACTGCGGTCAACTTCGGGACCGGCGATGGAGAAGACCGGCGATGTGGCGGCGCTCTTGACGACCCTACAGGAAGGCGACGTGCTCTTTATCGATGAGATTCATCGCCTGATGCCCATAATCGAAGAGAAGCTTTATCCTTCGATGGAAGATTTCTCGTTTGATTTTGTAATTGGCCAGGGTCCGGGCGCGCGCTCAATCAAACTGGATTTACCAAAATTCACCCTCGTCGGCGCGACGACTCGCGCCGGACTGATTAGCGCGCCATTGCGTGGCCGATTTGGAATCAACTTCCATTTGGATTTTTACTCGCACGAAGACCTGGAAACCATCTGCAAGCGATCGGCCGGAATCCTGAATGTCGAGCTCGACGAGAGCGGCGCTCATGAAATCGCGCGCCGCTCGCGCGGGACTCCGCGAATCGTAAACCGTCTGCTGCGGCGCGTGCGCGATTACGCTGAAGTCGATTACGACGGCATCATTACCCACGCGGTAGCCGACGACGCGCTGAACCGTATGGAAGTTGACACTTACGGTCTTGACGAGATGGATCGCAAGCTTCTGCTGACCATCATCGAAAAATTCGGTGGCGGACCTGTTGGTCTGGGAACCATCTCAGCATCGATTCATGAGGAAAAAGACTCCATCGAGGAGATTATCGAACCGTATTTGATCCAGGTCGGATTTCTCGATCGCACGCCGCGCGGGCGCATGGCCACTCCGCTGGCGTATCAACACTTCAACCTAAAACCTCCCAGCCCCCACAAACTTGGTCTCTTCGATCCACGCTAGAGCCGTCAGCTTTTCGATGAAGCGCTTCACCTTGCGCCCGGTGCCGAGCGACTTGCCGGGTACGATGTAGCCGTACCCCGTCTCGTTGCGGGTCGGCTTGACGCCCACCGTCACCAGCACGTCGTACTCGCCGGCCACGGCAAGCGCCTGCCGTGCGGCGGCGCGGAAGGCGCGATCGTCTTCGACCGCCCAGTCGGCGTGCAGCGACAGCAGCTGCGCGCCGGAGTCGCGCTCGGAGATCCAGTGCGCCGCCCACACCAGCGCGGGCGCGGTCGACGCCGCCCGCGGCTCCGCCAGCACCTGCGCCCTCGGAATCTGCGGGACCGTGCGGGCCACCTGGTCCACGAGAAACGGTCCGCTGAGGATGAGGATGCGCTCGGGCGGCACCAGCCCATCGAGCCGCTCCACGGCCTGCTGCAGCAGGGGGCGGTCGCCGGCCAGCGGCAGCAGCTGCTTCGGGCGCTCGGGCGTCGAGAGCGGCCAGAACCGGGTCCCGGACCCGCCGGCGAGGATCGCGGCCCAGACGCTCACCGGGGGTCCTCGGGGGCGGGGGTGGGGGCGGGCCCATCGTCCAACATGGCCGCGATGCGCGCCGTGAGCTTGCTGGGGCTGAACGGCTTGGTGAGGAGCGCGGCACCCAGCTCCTCCACCTCGCCCAGGACGCGCTCGTCGCCTTCGGCGGTGAGCACGATCACGGGGAGACGACGCGTGGCGCCGGCGTCGCGCAGCTCCCGCAGCAGGTCGAGTCCGGAGCCGTCGGGGAGATGGAGATCGAGCAGCAACGCGTCGAGCGGAGCGTGGCGGTCCTCCAGCGCCGCGCGCGCCTCGGCCAACGTGCGCGCGAGGCTCACCCGGTAGCCGAGCCGCTCGAGATGGGGGCGCAGCAGGAGCCCGATGTGCGGCTCGTCGTCGACGACGAGGAGGTGCCGGCGGGTGGGCGACAACGCGGCCGCCTCCCGCTCAGAGCAGGCCGGCGATCGCGGAGCGGTGGCGGCGCAGGTCGTAGAGCAGCGCGCCCACGTTGGTGGACGGTTGCACCAGCACCACCAGCAGCGCGTCGGCGTTGAGGACCGAGACCAGCGCGAGGCCTGCGCCGAACTCGAGCACGCCGGCGCCGAAGTCCCCACGCCCGCCCGCCTCCCCGAGCTGCGTCATGCCGTTGATGACCGACGGGAGAAGCGCGGCGACGCTTTCGGCGTCGACGCCGTTGGC
>Ga0207653_10000206_pt1 | contig 39710 bp, 36 predicted proteins | sample KBSK5251metaG_FD_184341 | JGI IMG/M metagenome (GOLD analysis project Ga0207653, IMG submission 184341) | Corn, switchgrass and miscanthus rhizosphere microbial communities from Kellogg Biological Station, Michigan, USA - KBS K5-25-1 metaG... | ecosystem: Host-associated > Plants > Roots >...
ACCGCGGCCGGTCAGCTCACCAACAGCGCGCAGGTCCAGGGCAACGAGAGCGACCCGGTGGGTGCGAACAACACCCTGACGCAGGTGAGCACGGCGCAGTAACCCGGGCTAGTGCATGCGTGAGAATGACGGCCGGAAGTGAGGCCGCTCGGTTTTCTCGCAGTCTGCCTAATAGCGGAGGCCGGCGCGCTGTGGCCGCCCTCGTTCCATCTCACCGATCACGTCATCTTCTGGACGGTGGGTCATCTGTACGCAACTGGTGGCTCGCCATACGACGGGACTGCATGGATCGCGGCGCAAAGCGCGTACCAGAACGTGAACATCGATCTCATCATCAGCCTCGCAGTCCCGCTCTGGCCCTATCCACCCTGGACGGGCTTTCTCTTTGTACCGTTCGGCATGTTGCCGATCGATATCGGCCTATGGGCGCTTCACCTGTCTTATCTCGTTGTGGGGATCAGTGCCGCGATCGTCATCGCCCGATCGGTCCAGTTCGGCTCATGGCGGAGCGAGACGCTCGCGCTGCTGATGGTGCCGACGTTCCATCCGTTCGTGTATTCCGAGCGCATCGGCCACTTCGATGCATACCTCCTTGCCGGTGTGGCGCTCATCCAGATCGGTCTTCAGCGTCGGCGCTCCCTGGCTCTCGTGGCCGGTTCGCTGTTGCTCTTCACAAAGCCACAGGTGATCCCGATCTTTGCCTTCGTTGTGCTCGCGCTGCTTCTCCGGGAACGACGATGGCGCGACATCGTCGTGACCGCCGGCGCGCTCGGCGCAGTCGCGGCGCTCTCCATCGCGTTGCATCCGGAGGGCGTCGCCGCGGTCCTTGAGGGCGGCCGCTCGCGCCTCTTCCTTCTCTCTCCCGATTCGATCAACCCGGTCCCGAACGTATGGACGCTATCGCAGGCGCTCGGTGGCACGTGGTGGCCGCTGCTCGCCGCTGCGTTACTGCTCGCGACAGCGGCGGCGTGCACCGCTGCGCTGCGCTGGACGACCCCGTCGCTGCGCTACTGGACGGCGCTGGTCGTAGGCCTGATCGCTTCGGTCGTCGTTACGCCCTATGTCTTCGAGTACGACTACCTTGTCCTCGCACCCGCGATCTCGCTCTTCGTGGTCGGCGCAGATGCGCTGCCGACGGGAAGTCGCGTGCCTCGGCTCATCCTCATCTTCGTCGTCGTGCTCATCATTCCGTGGGCCCTCTCCTTCATCGCGGCCGGGAGCTCAAATCACGTGCTGAGTGCGCTCGTTCCATTGTCGTTCGCAGGATTGCTTGCCCTGAGCATGAGAGCAGTCGCGCGGCCTGTGACGCCGGAGCGTTTCGCAGCTCAGAGATAGCCTTGTCCAACCCGCAGAACGGAGGGACGACTCTGGCAGATCACGAGGGATCGAAACCCCGGCGTGGCCTAGCAGCCCGTCCTGGTGTCAATGCAAGCTTGCTGCTTGCACACGTACCCTTCGTTCTACTTCTAACCGTGCTTGCCCCGATGATCTTGCCGCGAGAAGGTGTCGGAGACACGTTCTTTTTCTGGTATGCGGGCCACCTCACGGTTGCGGGCGGATCGCCGTACGACCAAAACGATTGGGCCTCGGCCGGCGCCGCGTACGGCGTGTTCGCCAAGAATGTCGCTCTCACGTGCTCACCCTCGCCGTATCAGCCGACGTGCCTCTGGACATATCCGCCAACGACGGCCTTCGTGTTCGCGCCATTCGGGTTGCTTAACGTCCGCGACGGTGTCTACGCACTCACGATGTTCACCTTCATGACCACAGCCGCGAGCGTCATTGCCGTGGGCCAGTGGATGGGCGCGCGTTTGCTGGCGACTCGCTCGCTCGCGCTCTGCTCGATCGCCGTTTCAAACCCCTTTCTCTTTGACATCAACGCGGGCCACTTCGAGGGACTGGGCGTTTTCGGGATCCTCTTGATCGCCGTCGGGCTGACACGTCGTCGCGTGGCGCCGGTCGCGGCCGGCGCGCTCCTCCTGTCGCTGAAACCGCATCTCTACGCCGGCCTGGCCGTCGTCGTGCTGTTGCTCCTTGTGACGCGACGCGACTGGCGGACGCTTGGCTGGAGCCTCGGCGTTGTCGCGACAGCCAACGGTCTCGCCCTGCTTCGTTTTCCGGAGGCTCCTGGCGAGATCATTTGGCGCGCCGGTCAGATAAGAGATGTGGGATGGGCGACCACTTCAGCCTTCGGTTCGCACCTCTTTTCCTCACCACTCGTCGGAGTCGCGATCATGTACGGGATCGCGGCGCTCGCGTTCGCCGTCGCGGTCCGCTTTGCGCCGGCGGAACGAAAGACCGATGCGCTCGTCGCTGCGGGCGCCGCACTCGGTTTGTGCTTCTCGCCCTATGCGCACCCGTACGACTACCTCGGTCTCGCACCAGCATTCGCTCTGGCCCTCGCCCTGGGCGGGTCCGTAGGCCAACCCGTGCGCGGGATCCTCCTCGTCGCGACCGCAGGAACCATTGCTTTTGGGACGTGGCTCGCGATCGCGGGTAGCGCGATCGTGACCGCCCTACCGGGAACGCTACCTGTGGTCATCCTCGCGCTTCTCGGCGTCGCCGCGTGGGCGGCGCAGCGCCGGACGGCCGCGGGATTCACAGGTACCGCGACTTCAGCTCAAGGTAGCGCTGGATCGTCGCGACCGTGAGCCGCTCGGCGGGTACGTCGATGGTGTGCACGCCACGGCGGCGCAGGATCGCGAGCGCGCGAGCGCGCGCCTCCTGCACGTCCTCCGCGACGACCCGCTCGTACAGCTCCGTCGTGGATGACGGCACCTTCGCTGCGACCTCCGCGAGCTGCGGATCGGCGAGGAGGCAGCACAGCACGAGGTTGTTGCCGGCAAGGCGCGTGACCGCGGCAACAAGGGCGCGGGAAGCTTCATCGTCGACGAGATCGGTGAAGAGCACGACCAGCGCGCGCCGCGCCGTGCGCGCGCGGAGGAACTCGAAGGCCGCGCGGTAGTCCGGCTCGGTCGTCGTGACCTCGAGGCGGCGCAGCTCCTCGGTCAGGCGCAGGAACTGCTTGCGCCCGCGCCGCGGGACGGCGTACGAGCGCACGGTGTCGGCGAATCCCAGCAGGCCCACCTCGTCGCCTTTCGCGGTCGCGACGTAGCTGAGCATGAGCGCAGTGTTCACGGCGTGATCGAGCTTGGTGAGACCGCCCAGCGTGCTCGACATCATCCTGCCGGCGTCGAGCAGGATGAGGATCCGCTGCTGGCGCTCGGTCTCGTACTCGACCGTGATCGGCCTGCCGCGGCGCGCGGTCGCGGTCCACGAGATGGAGCGCGGATCGTCATCGGGAAGGTACTCGCGAAGGCGCTCGAACACCGTGCCCGCACCGGGCACGCGCGCGCGGCGCTGGCCCGCGTCGTACGCGAGGCCGCGACGCAGCGTCACCTCATACCGGCGGATCTCGTGGAGATCGGGGTAGACGTTCGCCGGCGCAGTCGCGGCGACGCGGCCCTGGCGCTCGATGAGATCCAGTGGGCCGCGGAGGCGCAGATGGATGTCGCCGAATGAGAAGCTGCCGCGGTGGTGCGGCCGCGCGGCATACGCGACCTCGCCTTTGTCGTGCGCGGCGATCGTGAGCGGCGAGCGCCGGTGGTCGACGTCGAACGAGACGGGGACCGAGTCGGCGAGCATGAGGCGCAGCGGCCGCGCGAATGGATTCGTCACACGCAGCGTGACGCGGTTCGGCACACCGATCGACAGCTGTGGATCGGCGACGCGCGCGACGGGGACGCCACCGGGCGCAGGCGTGGCGCGAACATCGACGATCGCGAGGAGGATCGCGACCACGATGACGAGCACGCCGAGCACAACGAACGCGCCGGAGAGGCCGCCGAGCGCGAGAGGAAGCGCGGCGGCGAGCATGAGCGCGAGCAGCCGCGGGCGCGGCAGCGGGATGTGGCTCAGCGTGGGACGTCGAGGCGCGCGAGCACGCGCCGGCACACAGCGTCGGCGTCGAGGCCCTCGATCTCGGCCTCCGCGCGCAGCACGAGCCGGTGCCGCAGCGTCGGGATGGCGAGCGACTTCACGTCGTCCGGCGTGACGAAGTCACGACCTTCGATGGCGGCCGCGGTCTTCGCCGCGCGCAGGAGGTGCACGCCGGCGCGCGGACTCGCCCCGAGCAGCAGGTCGGTCGACTTGCGCGACTCCTCGACGATGCGCACGACGTACTGGAGCACGGAGTCCTCCACCGTCACGGCCTCGACCTCGGCCGCGCATTCGTCGAGCACGTTCTTCGCGAACGGCTCGAGCTTGTCGACCTCGGCGAGCGGCTGGCCCTTGTCATGCGCGCGAAGGATCGCCTGCTCTTCCGACGATTCGGGGTAACGCATGATCGCCTTGAAGAGGAAGCGGTCGAGCTCTGCCTCGGGCAGCGGATACGTCCCCTCGTACTCCACCGGGTTCTGCGTCGCGATCACGAGGAACGGGCGCGGGAGCATCCGCGAATCGCCCTCGAGCGTGACCTGCTTCTCCTCCATCGCCTCGAGCAGCGCGGCCTGCGCCTTCGCCGGCGCGCGGTTGATCTCGTCGGCGAGGACGACGTTCGCGAAGATCGGCCCTTCCTTGATGCGGAAGTTGCTCGTCGTGATCTCGTAGACGGATGTGCCGACGATGTCGCTCGGCATGAGGTCGGGCGTGAACTGGATCCGCTTGAAGGTCCCACCGATGAGCCGCGCGATCGTGCGCGCGAGCAGCGTCTTCGCCGTACCGGGAACTCCCTCGATGAGCACGTGGCCGCCGAGCACGAGCGCGATGAACGCGAGCCGGACGGTCTCGTCCTGGCCGACGATGACGCGATGCACGTCGCGGTGGAAACGCTCCGCGACCTCGCGCGCGCGCCCGCTCACCGTGTCTTCACCAGCCGTTCTATCTGGCCGACGGTACGGAGCAGCTGGTCCTCGCGCAAGCGGCGGCCCAGCGCGTCGTCGACGGCGCGTGCCTCGGCGGCGCGCTCGCGGTCGGCGGCGGCGAGGGTCGCGAGCACGCGATCGAACGGCATCGCGGGATCGAGACCGAGCGCGCGGGCGAGGCCACTGCGCAGATCGTGGCGGAGTCGGCGTCGCGCGATCTCGCCGCGGCCTGAACGACGGACGAGACCCGCGAACCCGCGGATGTATTCGAGGCTCGAACGCGCCGGACGAGGGTCGAGCGGCACCGCTGGCCCCAGCCGCCGCCCCGACAGCACGAGATACAAGAAACCCGCGAGCGACGCGAAGATGAGCGCGCGACCCGGCCAGGTGTTCTGGAGCAGCACGAGGACGTCGGCGCTCGGGTGAGAGCCGTGGTGGTATTCGTCGAACGCGACAGTGCCGCCTTGCGCGACCGCGTCGTGCGCCAGCGCGAGCACGACGCGCGCGTTGTCCGCCTGACCGAGGCCGGCGGCGAGGAACGGTCCGAGGCTCGCCACGACGACGAACGTACCGCGGCCCTCACGCACCGCGGCAGCGATCGTGGTGCGGCCATCGTTCGCAAGCGCGAGCGCTCTCGGACCGAGCGCCAGCGAGCCAACCCGATCGACCGTGATGCGCGCCGCCGGCGGATCCGCGAAGACCGCGTTCGCGAGCGGATGCGCGCCTGGGATCGCGATGCCGTTGATGCGGATGTCGAAAGCGTCGAGGACAGCACGCTCGAAGATCCCGACGTCCGTTGCGACGATCACGGTGCCTCCGGCGGTGACGAACTTCTTCACGTTGTCCGCGTCGGCCGGCGTGATCGCCTCGGTCGCGCCGAGGATGAAGAGCACCGACGCCGCCGATGCGTCGGGAGCGAAACGATCGCCCTGCACCGTGGTCGTGTTCGCGCCCATCGCCTCGAGATACCGGCGGAGCGCAGCCGTTCCACCGGGCCCGTCGTCGTACACCGAGCCGGTCCGGCCGGACGCCGTCGGCGCGGAGGTGGTCGCGAACGCGAACACGATCGTCGCGATCGCGAGGAGCGCCGCGAGGACGTAGAGCGGATTGACGCGCCTCATCCGGCCACCCGCAGCGCGAGGCTGCGCGCTCGGCGCGCCTCGTCTGCGCCGGGATCACGCAGGCCGAACCAGGCGCGTTCGTAGAGCGCGACAAGATCGCGCAGCGCGTCGGCATTCGGCACGGCCGCCGCCCGCACGAGGAGCTCGCGATCGGTGAGCGCGGGGTCGTAGCGGATCACCTCTCGCGCGACGAGCGTCGTCAGCGCGAAGAGGTACAGCGCATGGATCGCCTCCCGGGGCCGGCCACCGGCCAGCGCCTCGTCGGCGGCGCGGAGATGGCGCGCGGGATCGGGACGGTCGGCGCCGACCGCCTCGCGAAGCGCCACCTCGGTGCGCACGCGCTCGCCCAGACCGCGGCCCAGCGTCGCGACGACGAAGAAGATGATCGCGGCGCCGAGGACCCCGAGGAGCGGCCAGATCAGACCGAAGTCGACCTGCGGGCCCGGGAGCCCGGCGAGGAAACGCTGCAGCGCGAGGATGATCGCGTCGAGGAACGACACCGATCCCGACGAGGCATCGACCCCGCCGAGGGCGTCGCGTAGCGCCGCGTCCGAGCGCGCTGCGTCGAACGACGGATCGAGCGCGCGCTCTGAGAGCGCGAGCTGCGCGTCGATGAGTACGAGCGCGGCCTCGATGGCGGCGTTGTCCGACGTGATGCGATCCGCGAGAGCGACGTCGCTGATCGGGAGGTCGCCCGCTGGCAGCGAGATCGCCGTCGTGGCCGACAGGATCACACGTGCGCGTGTCACCGCCGCGTCGCGGGCGGCGCCGGAGAGGGAGCGCGCCTGCACGACAAGAGACCGCGCGTCGGCGAGCCGCTGGCGGTAGTCCCGCGGCGACACGGTGTCCGCGTGAGCGACGAGCGGCTGCGCGAGCCACAGCAAGGCAGCCAGCGCGAGGACGCGCGTCACGCCTGGCGCGGCAACGCCTCCGCGGCGAGCTGCAGGTCGAGCGCCTCTTTGCGCACCCGCAGATCGAAGTACAGGATCGTGAACGTCCCCCACTCCACCGGCGCCCAGAGCACCGTCGCGACGACATTCACGACGTTCTGCAGCACGAAGCGCACACCGGTGTCCGAGATGAAGGCCGCGAGGAAGATGAACGAGATGAGCGTCGAGAGCACGGCCTGCAGGACGCCGAGCAGGATCTGCAGACCGAGGATGCGCCAGCGATGCCCGTTCGACAGCCACCACGATCGCCGGATCGCGTGGATCGGGCCGATCGGCTCGAGCGCCGCGACGACCGGCGCGACGAGCCACGACGCGAACACGAAGACCGTCGCGACGATGCCCGCGAGTATGCCGAGCGTCGCGACGAGGGCGTTGTTCGCCAGCGCGACGACGACGAAGAGAGCGATCCACCCGAGGAACAGCGCGAAGAACAACAGCAGTCCCGTCCCGATGATCTTCGGAGCGACGCGCAGCCCGGCTCGGAAGGACGCGCCAACGGTGGTCTCCCGTCCGAGATAGCGCGCTGCGGCGGCGTCCACGATCGAGCCGATCTGGACGGAGAGGAAGAGCACCGAGATCAGGCCCGCGATCAGACCGACCACGAGAAGCGTGAAGAGGCCGGCGCCGATCGCCGGGGTCAGGACCAGATTGGGTGAGACCGGTTCGGTGCTGATCGTGTCGAAGAACGGCAGCAGCGGCGTCAGCAGCCCGCCGACGCTCAGGATGATCCCTCCGATGACGAGGAAGAGCGCGAGGTAGGGCACCGCGGAGAGCGTCATGAAGAGGACCGCTCGCTGCCGATACATCGAGAAAACGCGGTCGACGATGTCGCCGACGCCGAGCGGACGGAGCTGCGGTGTCTCCACGCCGCGCATGGTACGTGCGGGCTAGTGCGTTTCGGGCGTCGGCGCGGGCGCAGCCTCTCCGAGACGCAACCAGCGGTACAGACGCGTCAGGGGCGCGGGGGCCCACCAGTTGAGGTTGCCGAGGAGCCGCATCGTCGCGGGCACGACGAGCGCACGCACGAGCGTGGCATCGACCGCGACCGCGAGCGCCATGCCCAGGCCGATCGCCTTGATGAGCAGGATCTCCGCGAGACCGAAGGCGGCGAAGACGCCGACCATGATCGCGGCCGCGCCGGTGATGAGCCGGCCGCTGCGCTCGAGACCCTCGGCGACCGAGTGCGTGTTATCGCCGGTCCGCCGGTACTCCTCTTGGATGCGCGAGAGGAGCAGTACTTCGTAGTCCATCGAGAGCCCGAAGACGATGCAGAACATGATCACCGGCGTCGACGGATCGATGGACCCGGCCTCGAAACCGAGCAGGCCGGCGCCGTGGCCGTCCTGGAAGATCCACACGAGCGCACCGAACGACGCGCTGATCGACAACAGATTCATGACGACCGCCTTCAGCGGCAGCACGACCGATCCGAGCAATACGAACAGCACGAGGATCGTCGCGAGCATCACGAACGCGACCGCCTGCGGCGTGTGGCTGATGATGAAGTCCACGGTGTCGAGGTCGATCGCGGTGAAGCCAGTGATCAGGTGCTCGCCGCCGGTCGGTGGCGCCTGCGCTCGGATGTCCCTTACGAGCTGACGCGCCTCATCACCGTAATAGGGGAGGGACGTCACGACGTCGAACAGCACGATGTCCTTCCCGATCGTGCTCTTCAGCCCGTTCTGCAGCGGCGGAGGGAGCTGCGCGCGCGGGATCGAATAGAGCGCCGTGAAGTCCGGGACGCCGAACGCCCGCGGGTCGAAGCCGGTGAACGCACTTTGCACCTTGACGACGTGCGGGAGCTTCTCGAGACGCTGCGCGAAATCGACGAGCTGCCCGACGCGCGCGGGGCTGAGCGGATCGCCACTCGTGTAATGGACGACGACCTGCATGTGGTTCTGGCCCGCGTCGGGGAAGTCGTTCACGAGCTTGTCGTAGGCGGCGCGCGACTCCTCGTGCGTCGGCAGTGTGCGCACGTCACTCGTCGCGAGGCGAAGATGCAGGAACGGCGATCCCGCGAGCAGGATGACCGCGACCGTGGGCACGAGCACCGCAACGGGTCGTCGCATGACGGCCATCGCGATCGTGTGCCACCACCCGCGGCCGCTCTGATCGGGCTGGAAGATCGGCACGCGCAGCAGATCGACGCGGTGCCCCAGAAGTCCGAGCAGCGCGGGGAGGAACGTGAGCCCGTAGAGGACGGCGCTCGCGACAACGACCGCGCCCGACAGACCCATCGACGGGAGGAACGTGCCTTCGTAGAAGAGCATCCCGGACAGCCCGATCGCGACGGTGATGCCAGAGAACGTCACCGCGCGCCCGGAGGTCGACATCGCGATCGCGAGCGAGTCATCGACGCTGCGTCCGCGCCGCATCTCCTCGCGGAAGCGGCTCGTCACGAACAGCGAGTAGTCGATCGCGACGCCGAGACCAATGAGCGTGACGACGTTCTGCGCGTAGACCGACACGTTCGTGATGCGCGAGAGCAGGAACATCCCGGCGATGCCGCTCATGACGGCGAGGACGCCGGTGCCGAGCGGGATGAGCGCCGCGACGATCGTGCCGAAGACGACAAGCAGAAGGATGAGCGCGAGCGGCAGCGCGACGATCTCGGCGCGCTGGAGATCCGTCAGCAGCACCTCGTTGAAGCCGTGGTTGATCGCAAGGATGCCGGTCGCCTGCACGCTCAGCTTGTCGGACTTCACCTTCGCGCGGAGCTCGGCGTAGTAGTCGCGCGCCACGTCGATGGTGTCCTTTGCCGCGACGTCGACGCTGATCGCCTTGCCATCCTTCGAGAACCCGCGAGCCGCATCGGTGTTGTTCGCGTCGTACGGCGTGATGATCGTGTCGACGCGCGGGTCGGTCCGCAGCGGCGAGATCGCGGCTTCGACCGCCGCGCGGAACGCGGGATCCTTTGCGTCAAGCGTGTCGCTCGAGAAGATCAGCGTGAACGTCGAGCCACCGACGCGCGGGAGCTCCTGCTCGATCAGCTTCGACGCGCGACCGGATTCAGCGGTCTCGATGAAGCCGCCGCTCTCGAGCTTCCCGCCCTGCGAGGCGATGAAGCCGGAGGCGACGAGAAGCGCTACGGAAATGGCGAGTACGGGCCAGCGATGGCGGTAGACAAAGCGGCCCCAGGCGGCGAACAACCTCGGTCTTCTCTCCCTCGATGTGTGCGGCGTCAAGCGTACGGTCTATTGCGAGGCAACGCTGATAATTGAAAGCTCGGGGCGTAGCGCAGCCTGGTAGCGCACCGCGTTTGGGACGCGGGGGCCGAGAGTTCAAATCTCTCCGCCCCGACAGCAATTCCGGCGAGAAGGTCGCGTCTTACGCGAGGAGTCGTCTCCGCGCGGTGGACATGTACGGCTCGAGCGCGCGCACCGCGATAACGAAGAGGACCCACACAACGAGTCCCATCACGATCGGCGATGAATACGCGTCCACGTAGCTGACCGCGTAACCGAGCGTCGGGATCGCGACCCACGCCGTTCCGATCTGCGGAGCGGCCGACGCGTCGCCGCTAGCTGGAGGTTCGGCCGCGATGGATGGACCGGAAGGAACGGGCGCGACCAGAACGAGCGAGCCGATCGGCACCATGGACTCGGTCGGTCCGCCCTGAACGACGTACGTAGACAGTCCGACGAAGCGCACCGCGATCAATCCAAGAGAAAGGGCGACGATCGTTGCGATGACGGCGAGCCCAACGATGGGCGCGAGCCTCTGCGCTGCCCAGCGGACGGGACGAACGGCTTTCCGTCTTGTCACCTGGCACGCCTCCCCCGGTTTGCCACCGCCGCCCGGTGGCATTCGACGCACTCTCAGCCTCGGGTCGGAACGACGCCATAGCCGAATCGGTACGGAGGGCCGGCTCCGTTCGTACTACCCCATCCGCGAGCCGCGATAGTGTCCGCCTGTGATCGTCGTCGTCGAAGGCCCAAGTGGGGCCGGAAAGACGACCTGGTGCCGGACGCATGGCGGCCGCTTCGCACTACTGGAACAGCTCCCGGATCACTCCACGGTGCCCCGCGAGCCCGAGGCGGCGGCCCGTTTCTGGGTCGAACGCAATGTCGCTCGCTGGCGCCAAGTCGTGGAGCGCGAACTGCGCGACGGACTCGTCGTCGTTGACGTCGATCCGTTCAAGCTTCATTACGTCTGGACGCTCTGGCGGACCGGCCAGGTGCCTCAGCTTGAGTGGGAGCTCCAGCGCGAGGCGTCGCGCCAAGCGTTCAGCGCGGGCGACTACGCGCTCGCCGATCTGTACCTCGTGTCGGATATCGACGAGACGACGCTGCGCGCTCGTCGCGACGCCGACACGACGCGCACGCGTGGTGGCTTCGAGCGCCACGTACTGCTACGCGACTCGCTCCTGCGCTGGTATCGCGCGATCGACGAGCTCGAGCCGGGTCGCGTCCGTTTTGGTCTGCCGGACTCAGGACTAACGCCAGACCTGCTCACGCTCGCGCCCCGACAGATGCGCAGTGGCGCGGATCTGTTCGAGCTACTGCTCGCGCGCCTCAACTGACCACGTCGCGTCCGACGATGCCCGCATTTTGTCGCTAAGCGAATGCGCTATTCTGCTAAGCATGAAGGTTCGCGCTCAAGCGCCGACCGGTACAACACGCGAAGTGAAGGTGAGCCGCAACCGGCAGGTGGGCCTTCCCGCCGACTACGCGCGTCAGATGGGCATCAGGCCGGGCGCGAAACTCATCTCGAGTCTTGTCTGGCTCCCTGGTGTGGGTCACATGGTCGTGCTCATGCCAAAGCCGGTCAGCCACGCGAAGGAGCTCGCCGCGCTGATCGCGGGCGATGCGCCTGAGGGTGCGGAGGCCTACGTACGAAAGCTGCGTAGCGAGTGGCGGAAGCGCGGCTGATTGTCGCTCGCCACGCTGCAGCGCGATCTGGACGGCCTCACGGAGATCGCGCTCGACACCGCGATCTTCATCGCCGCCGCTGACGCAAATGACAATTGGCACCCGCACGCGTCATGGCTGCTGGGTGCCGTCGAGGAAGGTCGGTTTCGTGCCACGATCTCCGCGATCAATGCAGCCGAGATCCTGGTGGGCGCTTTTGCGCGAAGCGTGCAGAACGGGATCGCGCGACGAGTGCGTCTGGAGCGCTACCCGAACCTCGCGATCGTTCCGCTATCGCTCGAACTAGCGACCGGGGCAGCGCAGGTCCGAGTTGCCACGAGACTGCCGCTGCCTGACTCAGTAGTGATCGCGACTGCTATCCACGCCCAATGCGAAGCGATCGTTCACGCGGACAGCGAGTGGGTCCGCCGCACTCGCGGTCTGCGAGCCGCGATCCGGTTCATCTACCTCGGGGAGGGTTCTTCGCGCGCTTGACGACGCGCCGGCTATTCGGTCGAGATCGTCTGGTCGACGATGTCCGCGCCGGGGCGCACCACGCGGAAGTTCGCCGTCGCGTCTTCCAGCAGGGCTCGCGTCGCGGCCGCCGTCTCCACCTGACCACCCTCGTGAAGCAGCGTCGCGTAGCTGCCGACGAGATCCCGCAGCGCAACGAGGTCCTCGTCGGTTGACGGCGGCCGCAGGTTGACCTTGGCGCCCTTCGCGAAGCGATCGCGCAGTCCGCGGTCGTCGAGGCCGCGCGCGGCGTCGTGACGCAGGAACACGACGCCGCCGCTCATGCCCGAGCAGATCCAGCGACCGGGGTCGCCGAGCACGACCGCGCGGCCCCCGGTCATGTACTCGAACGCGAAGCCGCGCAGGTCGCCGCCGAAGAGCACATCGGCGCCCGAGAGTCGAATGCCGGCCCGCGCATCGGCACCGCCCTGTACGTAGAAGCGGCCGCGCTGCGCGCCGTAGCCAAAGCACTTCCCCACCGAGCCGTCGACCCAGTCGCCGCTCGCGTTCCGCGCCTTGAGAACGGCGAACGTTCCGCCGAGAGCGGTCTTCGCGGCGCCGTCCTGCGCGCCACCGGCGATGCGCAGGGACACGCCATCGGTCGAGTACGCGCCGAAGCCGTTCCCCGCGACCGAGCCATGCCCGAACGAGGACGCGAGCTCGGTGACGACCGCGCCAGCGATGCGCTGGCGCGCGAGCTGGCCAGACGTCGCGGTCGCGATGAAGCGGTGCTCGCTTCCGAGGCGCGGGCGGCCCGCCTCGCCGCCGCCGCGCTCGCCATCGCGCGCTTCCTCCTCGACCGACGGTCCGCCAGCGACGGCGAGCACGCGCAGCTCGCGGCCGCCGCGACGCGCCGGACCCGCGGGAGCGAGCAGCCCCGAGAGATCGACGCGATCGAGGCCGCGAACCTGCGCGAGGAGATCGGTGCGGCCGACGAGATCCTCGGTCGACGACACCCCGGCAAGAGCGGCGATCCTCGCGAGCTCGTCGCGAAGGGCGCTGAAGAAGCGAATGAGATTCGCGACCGCGCGCTCGAACTCCTGGGGCTCGAACCGCTTGAGGCCCTTCTCGACCGCCTCGGCCGGAGAAGTGATCTGCGTCGCGATGCCGACGTGGCAGGTGTCGAGCTGGCAGCCGCGGCAGATCGTGCAGCCGATCGCGACCATCGCCATCGTCCCGAACCCGACGCGGTCCGCACCGAGGCACAGCATCTTCGCGACATCGAGCGCACTCTTCATCCCGCCGTCGCACCAGATCTGCACGTGGTCGCGCAGACCGTTGGCAACGAGCGCGCGGTGCGCCTCGGTCACGCCGATCTCCGCGGGCAGGCCCGCGCGCCGCAGCGCATGCTGACGGGCCGCGCCGGTCCCGCCGTCGTATCCGGACAGCGTGATGATGTCGGCGCCCGACTTCGCGATGCCGCACGCGATGATCCCGACGTCCGGGGTAACGGGGATCTTCACGGAAACGCGCGCGCGCGGGTTGACCGTCTTCAGCTCGTGGACGACCTGCGCGAGGTCCTCGATCGAGTAGATGTCGTGATTGTTCGACGGCGAGATCAGGTCGACGCCGGGTCGCGCGTTGCGCGCGAGCGCGACCTTCACCGACACCTTCTTCGCCGGGAGGTGACCGCCCTCGCCCGGCTTCGCGCCCTGGCCGATCTTGATCTCGAGGTAGTCGGACGAGTTCGCGAGCATGGCCGAGACGCCGAACCGTCCTGACGCGATCTGCTGGCCGCGGTTGCGCGGGTACTTGCCGATGAGGTCAGGCAGCTCGCCGCCCTCGCCGTTGATGCAGAGCAGGTTCATCCGCGCCATCGCCTCGGCGTACGCGCGGTAGGCGGTCTCTCCCTGCGAGCCGAACGACATCGACGAGATGTAGATCGGCGCCTCGTGGTCTCCGGTGCGCGTGCTCGCGACCGCGTTCGTCTCCTCATCGATCGGCGCGCGGAAGTCGAGGAGATGCCGCAGCGACACCGGATGGGTCCGCTCGAACTCCTCGAGCTTGTCGGCGAACACGCGGTACGGCTGTTCGCCGTTCGCGACCGCGAGCCCGGCCTTCCAGATGCGCGGGTAGATGCGGAACACGGGCTCGATGCGCGCCGCACGCCGCTCGCGCAGCATCGTCCCGCGATCGAAGCCATCGGCGCCGACACGCTCCCACGACAGGCCGTGCTCGTCGCTCGCGCAGAACGTCGTGACGCCGAGCATCCGCGCGACCTCTGGCGCGACGCCGATCGCCGAGAGCTGCCGGCCGTAGCCGCGGATCTCGTGCACGCCGAGCGTGGAGATGACCTTCTCCATCCCCTTGCGCAGCGCCTCGACGAGATTCGGCAGCGAGTCCGGATCGCCGAGCGATAGTGCGTACTCGAGCAGGAGATACGGATTCACCGCGTCCGCGCCGAGCGCGAGCGCGACCATCAGGTCGTGGAGGTTGCGCAGGCTGCCAGCGGACACGACGAGCGCGCATTCGCGCCGCAGCGAGCCGTTCCGCGACGGCTGGGTGATGAGCGCGCGGTGCGCGGCGGCGACGACGAGCAGCGGATCGAGCCAGGCGCGGCCCTCTTCGACGACATGGCGGTCCTGAACCACGACGAGCGTCGCGCCGCCGCGCACGCCGCGACACGCTTGAGCGCCGAGACGCGCGAGCGCGTCGCGCGGATGCTCCTCCCAGTCGCGGTCCGCCTCGAGGATCACTGGGACGCGCTCACCATCCGCCGTGAACTGCGCGACCACGTCCTCGACGATCCACGTGCCGAGCTTGCGCGCGAGAGAACGGTGATCGTCGCCGCGTAGGCCTGTCTCGGGCGCGTGGCCGCCGAGGAGGATCGGCGTGCGCAGCTCGATCCACCGGCCGCGATCGGCGCGGCGGGTCGAAGCCGCACGCGGCGACGGACGGGGACCGAGCAGGGCGCGCGTCGAGAAGTGCTCGATCTCGCGCTCGCGGTCGATCGCGGGATTCGTCACAACGGCGACCGTCTCGTGCAGGTAGTCCGCGAGGTTCGGATGCGCGGCCGAGAGCGCCGCGAGTGGCCCGTCCCATCCGAGCGACCCGATGGGCTCGTTCCCCGTTTGCGCCGCGAACTGCGCCATCTTGAGGTCGTCGGGCTCGAACCCGAGCGACGCGAACTGCTGCTCGCGGCGCTGCGAGGGATCGTCGAGCTCGTCAGGCGGCGTCGCGATCTGCCAGCGCGCCGTCGGCTCGCGCCGCGCGCCGGGACGGCGAACGCTCTCCAGCGCTTCCTCCGGACCGCCGCAGTCGATACGGTCGCGCATGCCCTCGACCGTGACGCCGCGAGCAGTGCGGTCGGCGACGAACGAACGCCGCAGCGTGTCCTGATCGAGGAAGCGCCAGCCCGAACTCGTGCGGCGGAGACCGACACGTTCACCGGGTCCGAGCGGATATGGATCGCGCACGTAGCGCTCGAGCGGGATGAATCCGCGCTCGCTCGCGAACACGTGCTCGTCCGGCGTCTCGACGTGCCATAGCGGTCGCAGCCCGAGCGCGTCGACGCCGAAGAGGCAGGTGTCGCCGACGCGCGAGAGGAACGCGGCCGGTCCCTGCGCGAACGGGCCGAACGCGGCGCGAGCCTGGATGTACAGGTCCTGCAGCTCCGCAGGCATGCGCTTGATCTCGTTGACGATCGGCGGGAACAGGAGCTCGATCGCCTCGATCGGCGTGAGCCGCATACCGAGGACCATGCCCCGCAGGATCGCGTCGACGTCCTGCGAGTCGCTGCCGGAGCGAGATAGCGGAATGCGGAGCGCCTTCGCCTCTTCACGCAGCCGCCCGATCGTGTTGATCTCACCGTTGTGCGCGAACGACGCGAACGGCTGGACGCGATCGAAGCTCGTGCTCGTGTTCGTCGCATAGCGGTTGTGGCCGAATGCCATCGACGTCGCGAAGCGCGGATCGGCGAGGTCCGCGAAGTAACGCGGCAGCTGATCGCCGGCGCCGCGCAGCTTGTACACGGCGGTGTGGCGCGAGAGGCTCACGACCGTCGCCGCGGTCAGGCGCTCGATCTCGACCGCGGCCTCGTAGAGCGCGCGCGAGCCGGGGCCGTCACGGGACGGCGTGAAAAGAGCGAGCTGCCAGAAGCGCGGCTCCTCAGTGCGTCCGCGTGGACCGAGTGCGCTGCTTTCGGTGGTGCTCGTGCGTTCGACGAGGATCTCGATGCCGCGACGCGCGAGGCTGCGACGCACGGCCGCCTGGTCCGCGTCACCGTCGCTCGGCGGGATGAACAGATGACCCACGGCGAACCGACCGCTGCGCACGAGGCTCGATTCGTAGCCCGATGTGCGGAGGACGCTGGCCCAGAGGGCACGCGGGATGTCGGTGAGGACGCCGGCACCGTCGCCTTCACCGTCGACAAGACCCGAGCGGTGCGCGAGAGCGGCCATGCCGCGAAGCACGCCGTCGAGCACCTCGCGCATCGGCTGACCGTCCTTGCGGGCGATCGACACCAGCGCACAGGCATCGCGCTCGTCGCTCACGCACAACCCCTTTCTAAACAGAAAAGCCCCCCGGTCCTGGGAGGCTTCATCGGTCTCGATGTTTCGCTCAGCAGACGCGACTCAGCCTCCACCTCCTGCGGTGATTGCTGCTGCTGCGGACGAGCGAACCTTTGTCACTGTCGGAATTTGTAGCCGAAGGGAAGGTTGCGGAACAGCGCCGGGAAGGTCGCGAATCGGCGCTAGACGCGAACGCGCGCAGGCAGGACCGAGACAGCGTCGCCGATGCGGGCCGGGCCATCGACAGCGATGACGGTGCATATCGCACCACGACGTCCGGCGAGCGACGCCTGGAAGGCCAGCACGTCGTCGACGCCGAGCATCTCGCCGATATGCGTGCAGGGCTCGGCCTCGCCATTCACGCGGAGCGTGATGCCGCCCACGCGGATCTCGGTCTCTGGGGCGAGGAGGCTCAGACCCGGCAAGCCTTCGATGGTGATCTGCTCGCGCAGATCGCCGGGCTGCAGACCGAGCGCATCGTGCGTCGAGCGGTCGACGATCACGACAGCGCGCTTGGTGCGATCGGCGTGCGAGTCGGCCTCGATGCCGCCACCGATGCGCCCGATGACCTCACTGACGGCGCGCGGGTGCTCGCCGTGTCGCTCATGAAGGTGGAGGCCGACGACGCGTGCTGTCATGCCAATAGGTTAGAGCGGCATCCGAACAACGGCGTACTCGTCGTGCTTCTCGGCCACCTCGAACCCGGCTTTGACGTACATGGAGAGCGGCCCCACGTAGTTGCTCTGTGCCCAGCGCGCCGGGTCGATCTCGCCGAGGAATGGGTATGCCTCAGCGGTCGTCATGCCGCGTTTCCTCAAGTGCTCGAGCGCGGCGTCGAGCAGCGTCGTTGCGACGCCCTGCCGCCGCTGGTCGGGCGCGACGACGAAACAGACGATCGCGCCGACCTTCGGGTCCTTCTCGCCCTCGACGTTGAGCAGCTCGTTCTTCGGCGCCGCGTGGCACCAGCCAACGACGCGGCCGAGCCGATATGCGACGAGTCCGTTCGCCTTTGCGGAGAGGATCAGCTGAGAACGGAACGCGCGGTTCTGTTCTTTCGTCCGGGATGAGTAGTCGGCGACGAGGCGCTCGGCGCAATAGCACTTGGACCAGTTCGGATTGTCCGCGTACGCGACCATGTCGAAGTAGTGCATCACCGCGTCGTGCTGATCGGGAGAGATCGGACGCACGGTGATGTCGCTCACGGCTCGACCTCCACCTCGTCCCCGATACGCACCGTCCCGGGCTGCTCGACACGTGCCCACACCCCGAACGCAAGCTCTTCGGTCGTACCGATGTCACGTCGATAACGCGCGAGGAGCTCGAGCGTGTCGAGAGTCGGTTCGGCCGTTTCCGGATCGCGGGTCGTGACGACGCACCGGCCGACGTTGCCGGATGGAACGACGACGGCGTCACCGACGTGTATGCGGCGACCGATCCACTCGTCCTCTTCGTGAGCCCCTGTTCCAGACACTCCGATGAGCATGCGGAAGCGCCGAGCATCCACCGGCTCGGTGGAGGCCGCCTCCTGCTGCATGCGCTCGAGCGATGCGGTCGAGAGCATCGTCGCTCCCGCGGAGTGACGGGCGCGATCGTGGCCCTGACCCGGACCGTCGAAGCGGACCAGGCTCACGGGTTGCCCGAGCTCATCGCTGAGCGCGTCGGCCCATGGCCCAAAAACGACGCGCCCCGGCGAGGCATTGCCGTAGAAAGTCACCGTGATGGGAGCCGCGACCGCGACGGTGGCGTTCACGGATGACCCGTTCGGCATCCGCAGCTCAAGGTGTTCTCGCTCCGCGTCATAGCGAGCGACGATCGTCGAGAGCGGCGCAAGCCGTTTGCCGTTGAGGAGCCGACCGGTCTCATCGACGACACAGAAGAGGCGATCGTCGGCGACACCGTTCGGACCGAGCTCGATGCGATCGCGCTCTTCGATCCGGAGGCCCTTGACCGGCGCGACGTGCAGCCATGCGACCTTCACCCGTCGAGTCTTTCACACTGAGTGAATGCCGAGCATCTACAGCGTCGGCCACGGTACGCGGCCGATCGAGGAATTCGTCGAGGTCCTGCGCGCGGCCGACGTGAAGACGCTGGCGGACATCCGCAGCGCGCCAGGTTCGCGCCGGCATCCCCAGTTCGGTCAGGTCGCGCTCGCTGCGTCGCTTAACGCGGCCGGCATCGAGTACGTGCATCTGCGCGGTCTGGGCGGCCGACGCGATGCCGCACCGGACTCGCCGAATGTTGCCCTCAAGGTCGATGCGTTCCGCGGTTACGCGGACCACATGTCCACCGACGAGTTCGCTGCGGACTACGCGCGCCTCGTGGCCACAGGGCGCGAACGAGCCACCGCGTTCATGTGCGCCGAGACGCTGTGGTGGCGCTGCCATCGGCGGCTGGTGTCCGATCGGCTCATGGTCGATGGCTGGGACGTCGTGCATCTGCTGGGACCGGGAAAGAGCGAGCCACATCGACTGTGGGATGTCGCGCGCGTCGTCGATGGTCGTCTCGTGTACGACGGCGGCGCGATACCGTTGGGCTCGTGAGCGGGCGCCTCGTGATCGTCGCCGGCGCACCGGCGACCGGCAAGACGACGCTCGCACAGAAACTCGGCGACTCGCTCGGGTTGCCGGTCATCACGAAGGACGACCTGAAGGAGTCCCTCGCCGAGCCGTTTGCGACCGGCGATCTCGCGTGGTCGCGGCGGCTCGGCTGGGCCGCATCCACCGCGCTCATCACGGTGGCCAACCGCATCCTGTCTTCAGGTCAGGGCCTCGTTCTCGAGAGCAACTTCCGGCGCGGGATGGCGGATGCGCCGCTGCGCGCGCTCGCGAGTCTCGCGCCGACCGTCGTGGTCGTCTGCCGAACCCCGGATGCGCTGCGCCGCAAGCGCTACGAGCAGCGGGCCGGAAGCAGACATCGTGTCCACATCGAGGACGCGATCCTGGCCGAGTGGAATTCGGACGACACCGAGTTCCTCATCGACATCGGCACACCGCGCCTGATCGTGGACACGACGGACGGTTACGCGCCGGGCTTCGAAGAGGTCGTGACGTTCGCGCGAGGCGCTACCGTTCCGTCGGAGATGAAGCGCGAGTGGCCGGCGGATTGGAAGGAGCGCGTGCGCGGCAAGGACTGCGCGATGTGCGCGGACGGGCGGAAAGAGGTCGCGCATGGGAGCTCGCGCGTCTTCACCGGCCGCGTAAGCGATGCGTACCTCGTCCGGAACGACGTCGGCCAGCGCGGCTACTGCGTCGTGATCTGGCGCGGTCGCCACGTCTCCGATCCGACCGAGCTCAGCGCAGATGAGGCGCGCGACTACTTCAACGAAGTGCTCCGCGTCGGGCGAGCGATCGAACGGCAATACAAGCCGATCAAGATGAACTTCGAGATGCTCGGCAACTCGCTGCCGCATCTTCACACGCACGTCATCCCGCGCTATCTGGACGACGGTGAGCCCGGTCAGCCGTCGCACTTCATGCGGATCGCGCAACCGGACGAGGCAACGATCCCCGAAGCGCAGTACGCCCGCGACCTCGCTGCCCTTCGCGCGATCCTCGACAACTAGACCGCGTCGAGACCGCGACACCCGACACGCATCGCATACTCGCCGCAGTGAGGAAGGTGGCGATCGCGCTTGCCTGTGCGCTTGCGCTCACGCTCGCGAGCGCTCCGCGATCGGCTGAAGCTGCGACCGCGTTGCCGCCGAGCGTGACCACGTCGGCCGCGCCGGCTGCTCCGTGCGGAACGCCGGGCGTGCCAACGACGACCATCTTCCTCCCGAACATCACGAAGATGCTCGGTGGTCCGACGGGCTGGGTCACGCCGTTCATCGTGCAGAACGTCGGCGTGAAGAAGGCGACGCTCGAGGTGTCGTTCTTCCGTTTCTCCGACGGTGGCCTCGTTGCCTGCCGCCGGATCGACAACCTGGCGCCCGCGACGAGCTTCGCTGACTACCCGAACGCCGACGCCGACCTCCCGCCCGACGCGCAGTTCTCGGTCGTCGTGAAGTCCTTCGGCTCCGAGGTCGTCTCGGTCGTGAACGAGCACCAGGGTGGCGTCGGCGCGCGGGCGGAGGCGCTTTCGTACAACGGACTCACCGCCGGCGCGACGACGGTCTATCTCCCGTTCGTCGCCAAGCCCGAGTCCGCGCCGTGTACTGCAGTTCCGCAGACCGACGCGACGTGCAACGTCCGCTGGATCACCACGTTCGTGATGCAGAACTTCGGCACGGCCGACGCGACGGTGACGGCGCGCTTCGTGAGCTACGACGGCGCATCCACCGCGACACTGAGCCGGACGATCGCGCCCGGCCGGTCGCGGTTCATCGACCCGTCCGTCGAACCGCAGCTTCGGGCGGGCCGCTACTACTCGGTGGTGCTCACGTCGACGCAGCCGATCGGCGTGATCGCGAACGCGCACGACGATGCTCCCACCACGACCGCGCCGCGTGGCTTCAGCTACAACGGGATCGCACAACCGGTGTCAGGTGACGTGTTCCTGCCGTACATGCGACGCGATGGCGTGACCCCAAGGACATACGCGAACGGCCTGCTCGTCCAGAACGGCGGCACCAGTGACGTCGCGCCGACCCTCACGTTCCAGCGGCTGGGCGGCGGCAATCCGTTCACGATCGCCGCACCGGCACCGATCAAAGCCGGGATGAGCTGGTACTTCGACCCCGAGGCGTTTCCGCTCGTGACGGTGGGCGAGTACTCGGTCGTCGTGAGCGGTGGTTCGCTGGCGGTGCTCGACGCCACGCTGAGCGCGGGCGCGGCCATGGGCTACGTCGGGATGACCGGTCAGGGGAACCGCGCCTATCTCCCCAATGTCACGCGGACCCTGGGCGGAGCGCGAGGTTGGAGCACGCCGATCGTGCTGCAGTCCACGGGCGCGACCAGCGCGACGCTGCGCTGGTACCGGTTCGCCGACGGTGCGCTCATCACGCGCCAGTCGGTCGGGCTGTCCGGGCGCGGAGCCGCCATTCGCGTCGATCCGCGGAACGTGATCGGGCTCTCCGACGACACGCAGTACGGGGTCGTCGTCGACGCGCAGGGCGGGACCATCGCCGCGATCGTGACCGAGCTCAACTTCGAGGGCGGCGACGGGACGATGATCTACGAAGGCTTCCCGGCGACGGTCGACACGGTGCCCACACCGACCGCCGTCGTGCTCACGCCCGGCGTCGCGCAGTTGGGCACCGACGAGACCGCGCAACTGACCGCCACGGTGAAGGACCAGTTCGACCAGGCGATGCCCGACGCACTCCCAGCGTGGCGCGTCGCCCCCTTCGCGCTCGGATCGGTCGCGAGCAGCGGCCTCCTCACAGCGGGCTCGGTGGGCGGCACCGGGTCGATCACGGCCACCGCAGGGAACGCATCCGAGACGATCCAGCTCACCGTCATCGCCCCGGTGCCCGTGACGAGAGGCGGGATCTCGTTCCTGCTGCGCACGACAGGTTCGACCGACTTCTACGCGGAGGCGGCGGTCTCGCGGTTCGAGGCAGGCGCGATCAACACGCAGATCAATGCGGACATCGCGAGCATCCAGCAGGACTACGGCAGGTCGTTCGCCGCGCGCCCCGAGGTGTACCTCCTCGCGACCGACACGACGTACGCGACCGCGCAGACGCAGATCCTCGGAATCGCGCCGATCTTCGTGACATCGCCGACCCTGGTGGACGAGTTCGAGAGCGCCGGAGTGTATTTCGTGAAGCGTGTCGCGATGGACCTCGCTCGCATCGGCAACGGCATCCCGTTCACGACGGCGCGCCACGAGCTGACGCACATGATGATCGACGAGATCACCGGTGACGCGATCGTGCCGGCGTGGCTCAACGAAGGATCAGCGCGGCTCGAGGAATTCACGATCGCAGGCGCGCAGTGGCGCCGAGTGCTCGATCAGCATCGCGCGGTCTCGATGACGGACAACGGAAGGCAGCTCAGCACCGACGAGCTCACGTCTCAGGGAGCGTGGAACTCACGGCAGGGACTGCTAAGTACCTATCAGTACGCCGAGGCCTCGCAGATCGTGCAGCTGCTGCGGAACGACATCGGTCTCGCCGGACAGATGCAGATCCTCCGATTGCTTGGCGCAGGCCGGACGTTCGTGGAAGCCTACGGCGCGGTGACCGGACGATCGTGGTCCGAGTTCGCGGCATCGGTGCCCGCGCGGCTTCGCGCGCTCGCGACGTCACCAGGCATCGCGTTCGCGCCCGACAGCACCACGGGTTCGGGCGTCAATGGCCCGACCTTCGTGCTCTACGGCTATCAGCCGAACGCGGTCGTGACGCTGTCGATCCGCGGCGCCTTCACCGGCGCGTCCAACAACGGCCGCTCCCAGGCGGTGGACGAGTTCGGCGTGTACTGGAGCTGGCTCGGCACCTCGTGGCCGGCGGACACGTACACCTTCACGGTGACATCGGCGAGCGCCCCCACGGTCACCGCGACATTCACCAAGGCGCCGTAGTCGTCAGATCAGCGCCTGGCCGCCATCGTCGCCGCGCAGCCCAAAGCCCATGAGACGATCCAGGCTGATATGCAGCAGCCATCCGAGAAGCGGCCACGGGTTGCCTGTGAAGAGAAGCAGGAGCGCGATCCACAACACGATCGGCAGCGTGAAGTTGTGCCAGACGTTGTAGAGCCAGACCGCGCGGGGTGGGATGTATCCCTTTCCGGCTGACGCGCCGAATAGGAACGACGGTACGAGGCCGAAGAGATCAGGAGCGAAAAGCCAGAACCAGAACCACAGCGTGATCTGATCCTTCTGCCAGACCGCGGCGCCGATGAGGAGCAGCGCCAGCGCGAGGTACTCGCTGTGATGGACGATGCGGGCACGCATCATCGGGGCTCGGCTCCGAGATACGCGCGAAGCTTCGCGACCGCCAGGCCACGGTGCGATATCCGATGTTTCTCGTGCGCGGGCAGCTCGGCCATCGTGCGGCCGTCGCCGGCGATCACGAACAGCGGGTCGTACCCGAAGCCCTGATCGCCGCGCGGCGCGAGCGCGATCTCGCCACGCACCTCGCCATCGAACAGCTCGACGCGGCCATCGGGTGACGCGAGCGCCGTCACGCAGACGAAGCGCGCGCCGCGCGACGTGACGCCATCGAGCAGTGCGAGAAGCTTCGCGTTGCGCTCCGCCGCGCTCGCGTCATCACCAAAGAAACGGCGGCTGCGCAGGCCGGGCGCGCCACGGAGCGCATCGACCTCGAGGCCCGAATCGTCGGCAACGGTCCGCAGACCGCTCGCGGCGGCGTACGTGCGCGCCTTGTGCGATGCGTTCTCCGCGAACGTCGCGCCGGTCTCGTCGGGCTCCGGCGGGGCGGGATCGAGATCGGCAGGGACGACGAGGTCGAGATCGAGTCCCGCGAGAAGCTCTCGGTACTCGCGCTGCTTCCCGGGATTCCCAGTCCCGATGAGCAGACGCTCCGTCACCGCAGAGCGGCGCGCTGCGCTTCGATGAGCTTATTGATGCCGCGAAGCGTCAGGTCCAGGACCTGATCGAAGTCAGCTTTGGAGAACGGTCGGCCTTCGGCCGTGCCCTGCACTTCGATGAGCTGGCCATCCGAGTTCGCGACGACATTCACATCGGCGTCGGCGATCGAGTCTTCTGCATACGCGAGATCGAGCATCAGCTCGCCCTTGACGAAGCCGGCGGAGACGGCCGCGACGTTCTTCCGCATCGGTGACGGCGTGATCTTGCGCACGGCGTGAGCGAGCGCGACGTAGCCACCGGTGATCGCCGCGGTGCGCGTGCCGCCATCGGCCTGGATCACCTCGCAGTCGACGATCACGCTGCGCGAGCCAAGCGCCTTCAGATCGACCGCGCTGCGCAGCGCTCGCCCCACGAGCCGCTGGATCTCGAAGGTGCGTCCGCCGGGCCTGCCGGCGATGCTCTCGCGCTGACTCCGCTCGGGCGTGGAGCGCGGCAGCATCGCGTACTCCGCGGTGACCCAACCCTCGCCTTTGCCCTCGAGGAAGCGCGGCACGCTGTCCTGGAGCGTCGCCAGGCACAGCACGACCGTGTCGCCGAACGAGATGCGTGCGGATCCCTCGGCGAACTTCGACACGCCGACCTCGATCTTGATCGGACGCAGCGAGTCGTTCGCGCGGCCATCGGGGCGCTTGAACGTGCTCACTGCGTGGTCTTGTCCCACAGGCTGCGCATCTCGTCGGCAGAGTAAGACTCCAGCGCGCGACCGTCGGCGAGGGCACGCGACTCAACGCGCGCGACGTGCCGCATGAAGCGTTCGTTCGCCTCGCGCAGCGCGCTCTCGGCATCGAAGCCCTGCTCGCGCGCCGCGCCGACGAGGTCGAATAGCAGCTCGCCGAGGAACTCCGGGTCGTCAACGTCGACCGGCAGCTCGATGCGCGGCGGGATCATGCGTACGCGTGCGGCGCGCTCCTGCAGCCGCTCGGCGGCGAACAGCGCCGGAAGGTCCTTCGGTACACCACCGAGCACGCTCTGTCCGTCCTTCGCCTTCTCCCCTTCACCGGCGCGCTCCTCGCGCTTGATGCGCTCCCACTGCCCGAGCAGATCGCCGCCCTCGATCGCCACGCCCTCGAAGACGTGCGGGTGGCGGCGCACCAGCTTCTCGCCGAGCCGCCGCGCGACGTCCGCGATGTCGAATGCGCCCTCCTCGTGGGCGAGCTGCGCGTGGATCGCGACCTGGAACAGGAGATCGCCGAGCTCGTCGCGCAGCCGCTCAAGGTCGCCGGAATCGAGCGCCTCCAGCGCCTCGTACGCCTCCTCGAGCAAGTGCGGTCGCAGCGACGCATGCGTCTGCTCGCGGTCCCACGGGCAACCGTCCGGCGCGCGAAGACGATCGGCGATGCGGCTGATGGCGGCGACGGACGCGAGATCGACATACGGGTCGACCGGCGGGAACAGGACGAAGCGCGCATCGGACGTACCCACCGAGTCGAGCGTCAGCGGCTGTTCGCCTTTCGTGCCGAGCGCGATCAGCGGATGCGCGGCCGGGTAGTGCTTGCGCAGGACGGCGAGGTCGGGCTTCGCATCGAGAACGAGCACGACCGCGCGCAGCGTCGAGAACGAGTGGCGGTCGAGTGCGCTCGCGGGGATGACGTCGACGCCGCCGGGAAACCGCGCGAGGAGCGCTTCGAGGGCGCGGGGAAGATCAGGGATCGAGCTCGTGATTGGGCACCAGCTTCTGAACGCCGTGCGCCTTCTTCTGTTGCTGGAGCCAGTACGTGTACGCGTTGTCCTTGATCTTCGTCTTCTGCTCGTCCTCGAGGGCGCGCGCCGGATCCTTCTCGAGGATCTTGTACCAAACGGTCGTCGACCTATCGCTGTGCTGGCTCGTGCGCAGGCCGACGTCGAGGACGAAGATCTCGTTCTCGAGGCTGACGTCAGTCAACATGCCGCGCGCGTACCAGCCGAGCTCGCCGCCGGTCTCTTTCGTCGCGCTGTCCTCCGAGAACTGCTTCGCGACCTCGGAGAACTCCGTGCCCGCATCGAACGCCTTCTGGATGTCCGCGACCTTCTTCAGCTGATCGGCGTACGTCTGGAAGTCGCCGCCTGCCGTCGGGAACGGCGTCGCGACCTGGATCCACGCGACCTTCACCTGCTGCGTCGGCGACTGCGTGTTTTGCTCCTGCGCGCGCTTCGTGTACTCCTCGCGCAGCAGCTCGTAACGGGCGCGCTTCTTGATCTCCTCGGTCGGGATGTTGTACGAGACGGCGCGCTTGATGAACTCGTTCTCCTCGGGTCCGCGTTTCTCCATCACCTGAAGGATGTGGTAGCCGAACTGGCTCTTCACCGGATCAGAGACCTGACCCATCGGCAGCGCCTTCGCCGCGTCCTCGAACTCCTTGACGAATTGCCCCTTCGACACCCAGCCAAGGTCGCCACCCGACTGCGCGTTGCTCGAGTCATCGGAGTTGTCCGCCGCAAGCTTGTTCCACAGAGCCTGGTCGTTGGGATCCTGCTTCAGCTGATCGGCGATCGCGCGCGCCTTCGCGAGCGCGACCGAATCAGCGAGCGCGGTGTCGTCGCCCTTTGGCGTGATGAGGATGTGGCGTGGGTGGTACTCGCCGAAGTCCTCGTTGTACTTCTCGTCGATGGCCGCCTGGTCGAACTTGATGCCGTCCGCGCGCGCGGCCGAGTCGAGGATCGCCTCCTCGACGAGCGCGTCCAGCGCGACTCCTTCGTACTCGGCCTTCTGCGTGAGGACCTGCGGATCGTTCTCGTAACCGGGCGGTACGCCGAAGTCGACGTAGAAACGGACGTACTGGTACGCGAGCTCGCGCTTGTATTCGCGCAGGGACACCGCGTGCCCGTCGAACATGACCGCGGGCTTCAGGTTGTTGTCGTAGTAGCGGGAGGATGCTGCCCAGGCCACCAGCCCGAGCGTGAAGAAGAGGATCGCCGAGAAGATCGTGACGATGATCGTCTGCTGGCGTCGCTCGCGCTGCCACCGCGCCATGCGCTGACGCTGCGTGAGTCGCGGAAGAGGGATACGACGTGCCACGGGGACCCTAATTGTACCGGCTCATCGCAGGGGGAGAACCCCCTGCAACCCCCCAGCTAACCGACGCGCCGATAGACGGCGAGCGTGTCGGCTGCGGCCCGGTCCCACGAGAAGCGCGCGGCTCGCGGACGCGCACGCGCGCGAAGGTCGCGCTGCTTCGCCTCATCCCCGAGATACGCGATGAGTGCGTCGCCAAGGGCGTCCGGATCGCTCGGCTCGACCAGGATGCCGGCGTCGCCAACGACCTCCTGGACCGCACCGGCGCGATAGCCGACGACCGGCGTGCCGGCGGCGAGCGACTCGAGCGGCGTCAGGCCGAAGCCCTCGAGCAGGGCGGCATGGAGGAGGCACTCCGCGCCCGCGTAGAGAGCTGCCAGCGTCGGGTCATCCACGCGACCGGTCAAGATGACCCGCTCGCGCGGCGCCCGAGTCTGCTCCAGCGCGCGCGTGAGGAACAAGGAGAGCTTTCCGAGATCGCCGGCGATGACGAGACACAGGTGGGGATGCGTCGCGGCGGCGCGGGCGAACGCCGCGAGGAGGCCTTCCATGTTCTTCCGCGGGTCGAACTGGCCGACATACAGAACGTACCGTCCGGGCACGCCAAAAGTTGCCGCCACGCGCCGTCCCTCTTCGGCAGAGGGCGGGGCGAACTCGGTGTCGACCGCCTCGGGGATCACCGTCACGCGATCGGGCGGGACGTGCAGGAGATCGACGACATCGCGCCGAGTGGCTTCCGACACCGCGATGATCGCGTCGGCCCGGCGGGCGAGCGCGTACTCCCACGCGTGACCGAGCCGCGCGTGCGGCAAACGAAGGTAGTGCTGGGGCCAGCGCAGCGGCGCGAGGTCGTGGATCGTGATCACCGCGCGGCAGGTGCGAAGCGCAGGCAAGCCGAGCTGCGTCGAGTGATAGACGCGCGGTCGCGCGAACGCGAGCTCCGCCGAAAGCAGGATCGGATCGAAGACGAGCATCGAGAGCTCGGGGCGACGAAGACGCAGCGTGTTGAGATCGCGATGCGTCGGAAGAGGCGATGCGTCGGCAGGCGGGAAATTGCGGAGGCGCAGCAGCGTCCATTCGATGTCATCCGGCGCGAGGCGCGCGAATGCCGCGAGCAGGTTGCGTGTGTAGCGACCGATACCGCGAACACGAGCCACCGTTTGCAGGTGGCGCGCATCGAAGGTGACGCGCAAGGCACATAGACTAGCCGCACGTTCATCTCCGTCGTCGTTCCCACATACAACGAAGTCGGTTCGCTGCGCCACCTCGTGCCGCGCCTCGCGGCGGCGCTCGCGGTGCACACGTGGGAGCTGATCATCGTCGACGACGGCTCGCCCGACGGCACCGCGGATCTCGCCGAGTCGTACGCCGACGTCCATCCGGTCAGAGTGGTGCGCCGGCCGGGCAAGGCCGGGCTCGCATCCGCCGTGCTCGCGGGATTCGCACAGGCGCGCGGGGACATCCTCCTCGTCATGGACGCCGACCTCTCGCATCCGCCTGAGGCGGTCCCGCGACTCGCGGCAGCGATCGAAGAAGGCGCGGACCTCGCGGTCGGCAGCCGCTATGTGAAGGGTGGTGGCACCGAGGACTGGCCACTGAAGCGCCGTGTCGTCTCGCGCGCGGCGTGTCTGATGGGCAACGTGCTCGTACCGATCCGCGACTGCACGTCCGGATTCTTCGCGATCCGCAGGTCATCACTCGACGGCGTCAAGCTCAATCCGATCGGATTCAAGATCGGTTTCGAGGTCATGGCCCGCGCGCATTACAGGAAGGCCGTGGAGGTCCCATACGTCTTTCGCGATCGTGAGCTTGGCAAGTCAAAGTTCGGCCGCCGCGAGATCCTGCAGTACCTCGTGCAACTGGGACAGGTCGCCCGCGACCGGGTTCTCCGCAGAACTTGACGTTTCGGTAACGAAGACTGCGAAGCGTTGACGCCCGTCAGACAGGGCAGGTAACTTGCGCGCTCGCTACACATGGAGGAGAGGGACATACGGCTCCAGGCCCCGCGCGATGACGGCACGCTCATCGATGTCCTTGACCGCGTTCTCGACAAGGGCATCGTCATCGACGCGTGGGCGCGCATGTCCGTCGTCGGCATCGACCTTCTCACTGTTGAGATGAAAGTGGTCGTCGCATCGATCGACACATACCTCCAGTACGCCGACAGGCTGGATCTGAACTACCTACCATCTCGCGGGTGAGGGATCTGGCTCCCACGACCACGTCTCAGCTCGTCTTCGTTCCTCTCATAGGCTTCCGCTCCGAAGGAACGCGAGTGCTTCGTGGGACCGTCGAAACCACGGCGAACGGCACAAGGCTCATCGTGCTCGCCGCGGCGGCGGCACCGGACCGCACGGATGTCGTGATCGAGTGGGAGCGGAGCGGCGATCCTGCGACGTGCCCGCCCGACTCAAAGGTCCTCACGCACACCAACAGCCAGCCGCTGGAGCACGGACTCACGATCGACCTCCTGGTCGGCGCCAGCCGAGTGAGTGCCATCCGGATGGCTCGTCGGGCATTCCACGCGAGCAACCCCTCTATCGGGGCGATCGACGCGGTCACCTTCGGGCCGCTGCCGGTCGATACCGGCATATCCGAACTGCTCGCGAGCGAAGGCGAACGCGAGTGGCGCGCGCAGCTCGCTTTCGTATCACGCGACACGAACGCCTCCGCGCTGACGGCGGAGATCACGCGGGACGGAGTCGCCGTTCGTGCGACCGCTGTCGCGAAGGACCGGGACGAAGTCGTCGTCGAATTAGAGGTCGTGTCTCCGAATCAGATCCGGACGGTCGGTGCGCCTGTTACGTCACCGGTGCGCTTCGCAAGCACGAGTGAAGAGGATCAGCGCGCCCGCAAGGCCGAGGTTCGCCGCGTGCTGGGCGAGCACTCTCGACCGATCACGCTCGAGGACGATCGAGGCGGCCGGACCGAAGAGGGCAGGCGGCTGTTCTCACAGGAGCCGCAGCAGGCGGCGCCGGGCCAACCCTACGTCAGTCGATTCGTCGTCGCGTTCGACGCGCCAGGCACGGCTGCGAGCTCCGCAACGATCGTGGTCCCGTTCATCGACCTCATCGATCGCGAGCCGTCAGCCAAGGCGGACCTCCGCGACGTGCCCCTCAATGTGAAGTTCGGCCAGCATCAGTTCCGCGTCATCAGCGCTGAGCCGGTCGGGGCGGATCAGCGACAGGTCGTCGTCACGGTAGAGCCGACCATGTCAGGGGCACGGTTCACTCAGCCGGCCCGCATGTATGGCACCGACGAGAAGAACTTCGCGTGGAATCCCTACCCGGTGCCGGGCGACACCGTCTCGCTCACGACGACCGTCGGCGATCCGCCGATCGTCACGTTCACCGGCGCGGTGCTCCGTATCGACGGCCCGCTCCGTCTCGAGATCCCGCTCCCCTAGCGGGACCCGAGCTCCTCGCGCAGCGCGTCGATCACGTAGGTCTGCTCCTCGTCGGTCATCGCCGCGTAGAGCGGGATGAGCATCGTCGTGCGCGTCGCCTCTTCGGTCACCGGCAGGCTCACCTTCCCGTATCGCGACGTGTAGGTCTTCTCGAGGTGCGACGCCATCACGCCGCGGCGTGTCGCGATGCCGCGGCGCAGGAGGTTGGTCATCAGCTCTTCGCGATCGAGGCGGCATTCCTTCGTGAGGCGCAGGCAGTACGACTGATAGGTGTGCTCCGCGTACGGAGGCACGAACGGGACCTCGATACCGCGTAGCTCGGAGAGCTCTTCGTTGTAGCGCGTGGCCCGCGTTCGACGGATGCGCAGCAGCGCGTCGAGCCGGCCCAGCTGCACGAGTCCGATGGAGGCCTGGATGTCGGTCATCCGGTAGTTGAAGCCGAGCTCGTTGTACTCCTCGATGATCACGCGATCCGAGCTGTGGCGCTCGAGATCGGACACGCTCATACCGTGCGCGCGCAGCTTGCGCGCGCGTTCCGCGAGGGCGTCGTCGTCGGTCGTGATCATCCCGCCCTCGCCGGTGGTGATCACCTTGCGCGGATGGAAGGAGAAGACGGTCTGATGGGCGTTCGCTCCGACGCGGCGTCCCTTGTACGACTCGCCGATCGCCGGCGCGGCGTCCTCGACGACGTCGATGCCGTGCCGCTTTGCGATGTCGTTGACCGCGTCGATGTCGCAGGCGAGCCCGATCTGATCGATCGGCATGATCGCTTTGGTCCGTTTTGTGATCCGCTTCTCGAGATCGCTGGGATCGACGTTGAACGTGCGGGGATCGACCTCGCAGAACACGACATCGGCACCGGTGTAGAGCACGGCGTTGGCGGAGGCGATGAAGGTGAACGACGGCACGATGACCTCATCGCCGCGACCCACGCCGATGCTCGCGAGCGCGAGATGGAGTCCCGTCGTGCACGACGTGGTCGCGATGCCGTGCTTCGCCCCGACATAGGAGGCCACGGCCTTCTCGAACTCGGCGACCTTCGGCCCCTGCGTCACCCAGCCGCTCTTGATCGACTCGTACGGCGCGCGCGCCTCCTCCTCGCCGAGCGCGGGCTTGGTGATGGGGATGTTCATCTTCTTCCGGGTCTCGGTCGCCACGCGTGCCTCCTTACTTCGCCATCGAACCGGCGAGCGTCCCGCGTCGCCAGGCCACGAGCTGCCGTAGCCCCTCGGCCAGCGGCGTCTTCGCGCGGAATCCGAGCAACTCCTCGGCTCGCCGCGGGTCGCCGTAGCGGCGCTCCGGCAGTCCGCCCTTCGGCTGCGGCTTGAACTCCAGACCCGCCGAGCTGCCGGTCACCTCGAGGAGGAGCTCGGCGAGATCGCGCATCCGCGTTTCAACGCCGCTGCAGATGTTGACGATAGCGTCGGGACGCTTCGTCTCGCACGCGAGCATGTTGGCGCGCACGACGTCGCCTATGTATACGAAGTCCGCTGACGCGGAGCCGTCACCGAACAGCGTGAGTGGCTTTCCCTGGTCGATGAGATCGAGCCATTTGATCATGACCTCGACGTACTTCGAGCGGATGTCCATGCGCGGTCCGTACACGTTGAAGTAGCGGAGCGCCGTCGTCGGCAGCTCGCGGAGGTGCGCGAACGCGCGCGCGAGCTGTTCGTTCGCCGCCTTCGCGGCGCCGTACACGGTGCGGCCGTGCAGTGGATGGTCCTCATCGATCGGCAGCCGGATCGGCTCGCCGTACACGACGGCACTCGAAGCGAGGACGACATGCGAGACCTTCGCATCCGCGGCCGCCTCGAGGACGTTGAACGTCCCGTCGACCATGACCTCCTGGCACTCGCGCGGATGCTCCTGGCATCTGGTCCAGCGGAGCGCGGCCTGGTGGAACACGAGATCGGCGCCCGCGATGTTCGCGTGAACCGCTTCGCGGTCGCGAATGTCGAGCTCGACGAGCCGCGCGCGTCCCGTTGCCAGCGCGAGCGCAAGGTTCTCGGGTACGCCGCGGACGAGCGCATCGAGCGCGACGACCTCGCGCGCGCCCGCCGCGAGCGCCGCGTCGACGATGTGGGATCCAACGTTTCCGGCGCCGCCGGTGACGACGACGCGCGCGCCCGACAGAAAGGCCATGCGCCCACAGCCTACCGAGGAGGGACCGAACACGAAGTTGGCGTGTCCGTTATCCGTAAGGCGGGTCCCCCGCCGCAGCCGCATGCCGGAAAAGCTGGGGTCTACGGCTGAATCGGCATTCGGCCTCCGGGGCGGTACCACCAGGCGATAGGGACGAAAGTCCCCCATCAGAGCGACCTATCAGGGACCCTCAACCGCGCAGAATTCTGTCATCGTTGTTAAGCGAACGAGCAAGTACGAAGGGAAGGAGCGGTCAATGAATCTTCAGCAGTTCATGCATGACGAAGACGGCCAGGGCCTCGTGGAATATGCACTCATCATCGCGGTCATCGCGATCGCGGTCATCCTGGCGATGGTCTTCCTCCGCGGCCAGATCGAGAACATCTTCAGCAACATCGGCAACAACCTCACGTAGTCGACCGCCGCGGCGGGCGCCCGAAAGGGCCCCGTCGCGGCCGGTAAAGTACGCGGCACCATGTCGTCGCAGTCGCTCGACCGCATCAAGGAAACATGGGACGGCCGCGCCAAGAACAGCCAGCTGCAGGGCACGTACGTCACGATGGCCGACCGCAACCAGCGGCTGCTCGAGATCGAAGAAGCCCTCCGCTACATCCCGGCGGGCACGGTGATCCTCGACGTCGGCTGCGGCAACGGCTACTCGACGGCGATCTTCGCGAAGCAGGCCGACCATATCCTCGCCATCGACTACTCCGAGGCGATGATCGCGCGTGCGAAGAGCGAGTACGGGCACATCCCGAACGTCACCTTCGAGGTCCAGGACATCCTCTCGCCACTTCCGTATGTCGAGAACACCTTCGATGTCGCCATCGCGCAGCGCTGCCTCATCAACCTCGCGACCTGGGAGAACCAGCAGAAGGCGATCGCGCAGATCGCGCGCGTGATCAAGCCGGGTGGGTACTTCATCATGCAGGAGGGCACTCGGCAGGGCCGCGAAGGGCTGAACCAGCTACGGGTGAAGATGGGGCTGCCGCGCATGCCCGAGGTCGAGTTCAACTCCGACCTCGACGAGGACGTCCTCTGGCCCTTCATCCGCGAGTACTTCGAGATCGTCGAGATCCGTCGCTACGGGCTCTATGACCTCATCGCGCGGGTGGTGCACCCGCTGCTCGTCGCGCCAGAGCAGCCCGACTACGAGGCGAAGATCAACGACGTCGCGCGGCGGATCGCAGCCGCGGCCGACGACGCCGGCGAGGTGTCGCGCTGGTTCACGGCGCTCCTGCGGGTCACGCCTTCTTCCGCATGAACTCCGTGACGCCGGTGGCCACCCGGTCGATCTGAGCGTCCGTCAGCTCGGGGTACATCGGCAGCGACAGCACCTCACCCGCGACCTTCTCGGTCACCGGCAGATCGCCCTTTCGATAACCCAGGAACTGCGCGGCCTCCTGCATGTGGATCGGCACGGGGTAATGGATCTGCGTGCCGATGCCGCGCTCGGTGAGATGCGCGCGCAGCGCGTCGCGCCGGCCACCAGTGACGCGGATCGCGTAGCAGTAGAAGACGTGGCGCCCGCCGGCCGGGATCTCCGGCGTGATGATGTCGGTGCCGGCGAAGAGCTCGTTGTACCGGGCCGCGATCGCCTGGCGGCGCGCGTTCCACTCGTCGAGGTGGCGCAGCTTGATGCGCAGGATGGCGGCCTGGATCTCGTCGAGCCGCGCGTTGTATCCGACGATCGGGTGGTAGTAGCGCGTTGACTGGCCGTGCTCACGCAGCGCGCGCAGATCGTCGGCGAGCTTGTCATCGTTCGTCGTGATGCTGCCGGCCTCGCCGTACGCGCCGAGGTTCTTGCTGCAGTAGAACGAGAAGCAGTTCACGCGGCCGCCCGTGCCGGCCTTCTTCCCATCGTCGAGGAGCGCGCCGTGTGACTGCGCGGCGTCCTCGATGATCGTGATGCCGCGGTCCTGTGCCAGTTGCCGCAGCGGCTTCAGGTCCACGGTCCGCCCGTAGAGGTGCACCGGGATGATCGCCTTCGTACGAGGCGTGATGCGCGACGCGACCGAGCTGATGTCCATGAGCATCGAGCGCTCCTCGACGTCGACGAGGATCGGGCGCGCGTTCGCGTACACGATCGCCTCGACCGTCGCGAAGAAGGTGTGCGACACGGTGATGACCTCGTCACCAGACGAGACGCCGCACGCGCGGATCGCGAGCTGCAGCGCATCCGTCCCCGAGCCGACGCCGATCGAGTGCGCCGTGCCGCAGTAGTCCGCCCACTCCTTGTCGAAGGCGCGAACGTTCGGACCGATCGTGAGCTGCATGCTGTCGAGCACCTCGTCGATCGCCTGACGGACCTCGTCGCGGATCGTCGCGTACTGGGTCTTCAGGTCGACGAGCGGGATGTCCTGAGTTGCGACGGTCATGTGCTGGCTCCCTTCTTCGCGAGCGGCTTGTCGTCAAGCCACGCGTACGCGTGTGGATAGATGCCAACGAAGCATGCGAGATCGGTGATGTCACCTTTCACCTGGACCGCGGGATTGCCCGCCCACACCGAGCGCGCCGCGACCCGGCGCTCGCGGACCACGCTGCCCGCGCCGATGAGCGCGTCCTCGCCGATCTCGACCCCTGGCAGGATCGTGCTGTTCGCGCCGACTCGCGCGCGGCGGCGGACGGTCGCGCCCTTCACACACTGAAGGTACGCCGGGCACTGGGGATGCGGGTCGTCGGTGAACACGACGTGCGGGCCGAGGAACACCTCGTCCTCGATCGTGACGAGCTCGAGGAAGCAGCCGGTGTGGATGCGGACCCGCGAGCCCACGCGGTTGCCGAATTCGAGCGATGCGTGCGTGCCGACCGAGACGTCGTCACCGATGACGTTGTCCTCGCGGATCGATGCGCCCTGGCCGGTCTGGAGCCGCGCGCCGATCGTCGTACCGGCGTAGATCGTGGTGAAGGGCCGGATGACCGAGTCCGGGCCGATCACAAGAGGCAGGTCGCCCTCCTTCTTTCCGCGTGGCGCGCGGCCGAGGACGACGTACTCACCAACCACGGTGCCCGATCCGAGCTCCACGTTGGCGGCGATGACGGCGGTCGGATGCACGATCGCGCCGAGCGAGGTCACGCCCGCGCCGGCTCCGGGCTTTCGGCCTCTTGGCGGTAGGCAACGCGCGCGCCGCCCGCGCGGAGCGAGCGCATCCCCGCATCGAGCACGCGCACCACGCGCAGGCCCGCCTCGCCGTCGCTGCGCGGCCGCGCTCCGGTGTTGATGCACTCGATGAAGTGCCGCATCTCCATCTGCAGCGCTTCGGTACCCGAGATGTGCGGGCTGCGGATGTCGCCTGAGCGGTAACTGCGCCGCAGCTCTTCGCTGGAGAGCTCGGTGACGCCGTGGTCGTAGATCTTCACCTTCTCGATCGACTGCACATCGTCATATACCGCCATGCGGTGTGAGCCGATCACCACCATCGATCGCAGCTTGCTCGGCGCGAGCCACGAGAGATGCGCGTGTGCGACCGCACCGGACGGGAAGCCCATCGTAAGGAAGACGACGTCCTCGATGTCCGGCTGCGTGTAGCACGCGCCGACCGACTGGACCCATTCGGGCTCCTCGTCGAGCCAGTACAGCGTGATCGACACATCGTGCGGACCGAGATCCCACAGCACGTTGATGTCGAACTGGTGCAGGCCGAGGTTCACGCGCTGGCTGTCGACGTAATAGATCTTCCCCAGGTCGCCGCGCACGATCCGCTCGCGCACGTTCACGACCGCGGGGTTGTACACGAACGTGTGGCCGACCATGAGCGTCTTGTTCGCGCGCTCGCTCGCGCGGATGATCGACTCGGCATCCTCGATATTGCTGGCGATCGGCTTCTCCACGAAAACGTGCTTGCCGGCCGCGAACGCCTCTTCGGCGAGCCGCCGGTGCGTGCCGACCGGCGTGGCGATGCAGACCGCGTCGATCGTGGGATCGGCGAACAGCTCGCGGTGGTCCTTCGTCGTGCGCACCGCGGGAAAGCGCTTGTGGATCGTTTCCAGCCGCTGATCGGAGAGATCGGCCACCGCAACGGGGTCGGCACCGGGCGCTTCGTTGAGGTTGCGGACGAGGTTGGGGCCCCAGTACCCCGCGCCGATGACAGCGACGCGCAGGGGGTTCATTCGGTGCGAATTCTAGACGTGAGAAGTGCGACGCCGCAGGCCGCGATCGCGCCGACGTACACGTAATACGGCTGCGTCGTCCAGCGCGCGAGGAGCAGCGGCACCATCACGATGCCCGCGCCCGCGAGCGCCGCGGCGCCGAGTGTTGGCACGTCCCAGCGCGCGACTAGGAGGGCTAAACCGAGCGTGCCAGCGAGCGAGAGGATCATGAACATCGGTACCAGCATCGTCACATCGCCGTATTGCGACAGTGTGTGGAGGATGTTGGCGCCCCAGATCTCGTCGTGGAACGTGAGCGCGGCGATCTGCTTCTCCACGAACGCGCCCGGATCCTGAACGAAGAACGGCGTGACGAACGCCGCGACGACGCCGGCGACGATGAGCGCGTACCGTTTCCAGTCCCCGCCGCGGACGGCGACGTAGCGGACCACCGGCGGCAGCACGAGGACCGCGAACTGCTTGAACGCGATGGCCCAGCCGAACAACACCGCTGAGAGTACGAACGTGACGCGCGACCACCGTCCATCGTGGTCCGCGAAACCGCCACCACGCGCCGCGAACACGAGGGCGACCAGCGCGAGCACGACCAGGAGCGACCCCGAGACGTCGTTCTGCCCGTCGACCGCGCGGAATCCGGCGACGCCCCAGGACGCGTAGAGCATCGCGGGGAGCGCGACATTCGCCATGCCGACGCGGAAGCCCGCGACGGCGATCGCGGCGACGATGGCGATGCCGGCCCACGTGTCAACGCGCGTGATGTCACCGAAGACCACATACGGACCCGCATACCAAGCCAGCTCGCCGGGCGGGTACACGAACGGCGAACCGACCGGGACGGTGCTCTGCAGCACGTGCGTGTACGGATTGCCGCCCGCGAACACGACGTCGAGCGACTCTTTCGTCGCGCGCATGACATCGCTGCCGTCCTCGAGCAGCTCTCGGTGCAGGCGCTCCGACGCCGCGATGAGTACCGCGTAGTACGCGGTGGCGCCCGCGACCAGCGGCACGTCGCGCAGCGCGGCCCACGCGAGTACGAGGCCGGTCAGCAGGAGAACGACGCGGTCGAGCTGCGGAGCGTTGACGTCGATCCCCTCGACGCACCAGAAGAGACCCAGGACGAGGGCCGCGAGGACGGCGGGCTTGTTATTGACCCGTGGCGGCACGGAGCTTGGCGAGATCGTCCTCGAGAAGCTTCAAGAGACGGCCGTACTCGGCGAAGTCGCCCCGCGTGAGCGCGGCCTGCGCCTGCGTGTAGTGGTCGCTTGCGGCCTTGACGAGATCGGCGATCACGCCGGCCGTCGGCGGTGTCGTGACCGGTGGCGGCTGTGTCGTCGGCGGTGTCGTGCCGGCGCCGAAGAGCGCGTCAAGTCCGGCCTGGAAGGTCGGGGCCATCACGACGTGCCGCTGCGTTGCCAGGATCACACGCTGCAGCTGCGGGATCTTGCTCTGCGTCGCCTGCACGAACAGCCCTTCGACGTACACGAACGAGTTGCCGACCGGGAGCACGAGCAGGTTGCCGCGGAAGCACTGCGATCCGCCTCCCTGCGGGCAGAGCAGCGTGAGCTGCTGCTTGATGGTCGCGTCGGCGTCGATGATGCCCTCGACCTGCAGCGGGCCGAAGATCTGCCGATCCCGCGAGAAGCGGAGCACGCGCAGCCTGCCGTATTCGGGCGGATCGGCGCGGCCCGCGATCCAGGCGACCATGTTGTCGCGCTGCCCGCCCGCCGGTGTCATCGGGACGAAGAGGATGAACTCCTTGCGGTCCGAGCCGGGCAGCCGCGTCGTCACGTAGTACGGCTCGATCGGCGCCTTCGATTGGCCCTGCTCCTGCACCTCATTCGCGATCCGCCACGCGTCGCCGCGGTTGTAGAAGTTGTCGACGTCGGTCATGTGGTAGATCGCGAAGACCTGCGACTGGATCGTGAAGAGATCCTCGGGATAGCGCAGGTGGTCCTTGAGGCTCTGTGGCATCTCGGCCAGCGTCCGGAAGAGCTTCGGGTAGATCCCGCGCAGGTTCCGCACGACCGGATCGGTCTCGTCGACCACGTAGTAACGGACGGTGCCGTCGTACGCGTTGGTCACGACCTTGACGCTGTTGCGGATGTAGTTGATGTTGCCGTCGGACACGCGGGTGCCGCCGCGCACGAGCTCGTTGAAGCGCTCGCTGTACGGGTAGCGATCCCCGACCGTGTAGGCGTCGTTGATCCACCACAGCTGGCCGTCGGCGATGACGAGGTATGGGTCGTGGTCGTATTCGAGGAACGGAGCGATGAGGCGCTCGCGCTCGGCGATGTTGCGGTGGAACAGCATGCGGCTGTCGGAGCGGATCTGGTCGCTGAAGAGCAGGTTCGTCTCGCCGAAACGCAGCGTGAACAGCAGGCGGTCCCACAGCGAGCTCACGCCGACGCCACCGCCGCCCGTGAAGCGGGTGCGCGCGTCGCTGCCCTCCTGCGGGTAGTCGAACTCCTCCGCCGCGCTGTCGACGATCACGTAGTCGTTCGTGAGCTCGCCGTAGTAGATGCGTGGCTGGTCGATCTTCGGTTCGCCCTGCGGCGGGATGTCCTTCACGAGCAGCTGCGGCCGGCCTTCGCTATCGACGCCACCGACCGGCGTAAGGGCGGCGCCGATGCCGTGCGTGAACTGCAGGTGGCGGTTGATCCAGGTCTGCTGCGCGAGCGACGTGGTGTTGAGCTCGCGTGCCGACAGCATGACCGGCACCTCGCGACCGCCGATCGCGTAGCGGTCTACGTCCACGTCGACGA
>Ga0207653_10000209_pt1 | contig 39477 bp, 33 predicted proteins | sample KBSK5251metaG_FD_184341 | JGI IMG/M metagenome (GOLD analysis project Ga0207653, IMG submission 184341) | Corn, switchgrass and miscanthus rhizosphere microbial communities from Kellogg Biological Station, Michigan, USA - KBS K5-25-1 metaG... | ecosystem: Host-associated > Plants > Roots >...
GACAGAAAATTCTTGCTTGGCTAATCTCTGCCGCCGCTTCGCGGCTCGCTCAATTGGATACGAGTTTCCCAAGGCTCGCAAAGCTTCGCCTTGGGCTTAACTCTGCCGCTGCTTCGCAGCTCGTTGAAAGATTCCGTCCAGTTGATTCAAAGATCAACAGACTGCATTCTTGCCGACATCAACTCTTGCATGGCATTCTTGCTTACCAATGTTCGTTGAGAGCAAAACAAAGACGCGACTGCTGCGCCGAATGGGTGAAGCGATCGGAGACTTTCGCATGATCGAAGATGGCGATCGCGTGATGGTCTGTCTTTCAGGCGGCAAGGACAGTCATGTGCTCCTGGATCTGCTGCTCGACGTGCAGAAACGCGCGCCGGTTCATTTCGACCTGTTGGCCGTTAATCTCGATCAGAAACAGCCGAACTTTCCCGCAGACGTTTTACCAAAATATCTCAAGGACCGAGGTGTCGCGTTTCGGATTGTCGAGCGTGATACTTATTCAATTGTGAAAAGACTCGTGCCGGAAGGTAAAACTTTCTGTGCGGTTTGTTCGCGGCTGCGACGCGGCATTCTCTACAACATCGCGGTCGAAGAAGGTTGCTCGAAGATCGCCCTGGGCCATCATGCCGACGACATCATCACGACCTTCATGCTGAATCTTTTTTATGTCGGAAAGTTGAAGGCAATGCCGCCGGTGCTGCGATCCGACGATGGCCGCAACACTGTCATTCGTCCGCTGGCTTATTGTCGCGAAAGCGATTTGGCGGAATACGCGGCTGAAGCTCAATTCCCGATCATTCCCTGCGACCTGTGCGGCTCGCAACCAAACTTGAAACGTGCGCGGATGAAGAGTCTGATTGAAGACCTCGAAAAAGAAATTCCCAACGTGCGCGCTTCGATGCTGACGGCGCTCGGCAATGCTGTGCCGACGCACCTGCTCGATCCGAATCTTTTCGATTTCAAGAAACTCTCCGCGGCCACGGGCGACGTCGCAGCGGAATTGGATCTTGTTCTCGGACACACGGACAGCGAGCCGGCGTTGGTGGCGATCGGTTAAAAGCCTAAGCCGGCTCTTTCATTCGTTGTCTCAGGTAATGCTGCCCGAAGACGGTCCCCAAAATCAGGCTCAATCCCAACAGTGCCAGCACAAACGGAAACAGCACGGAATCTTTGAAAACCGTCCACGCCAGGTGACCGAGATAAGCGTAGACTCCCAAAACTCCGAATACCATAAAGACTGTGCGCTTCAACTTAATTCCGATCGCCATCAGGCCGAGGTTGATGAGCAGATAGAGAAGCCGTCGGAATTCCGAGCCTGAGTCCATCGCCGTCAGGCCTCCCCAGAAACCCATCAGGCCAAACAGGTAACACCAGAACGCGAAGTCTTCGCCGGTGGGCGCCTGGCGCTGTTTCAAAAATCGATCCAGTCCAAACCCGACCAGTATCGTGACGATGCCGACCATGACGCTGACCCATTTTGTCGAGTCTGAATCGAGTGAGTTCTGCTGGAAGATCCAGGCCGCGAGATCCATCGAAAGAAACCAGAAGCAGAAGGCCATTGGAGCTGTAAGAAAACTGAATCTGACAAACTTAAGCGCAAAAGCCGCGGCCGCGATCGTGGCCAGCTCCATGATTACCCAAGAACCGTGAATCAACGGATAGAAATTCTTGTAAGCACCTGGATATTCGGCGGGCCAAAAGCCGGTCATCCTCTCAATCGAATAGATCAACAGTGGCGTCAAGCTAACTGCAACGGTAACCAGGAGACCGCCCGCCACGACGTAACCGCGGAGTCGCAACCAGAATCCCGTGCTTGCGGTGATGGCGATGTAGATGATTGCCGTAATGCAGATTCCGCTCGCCCCAGGCCATCCCATTTGTCACCCAGAAACCAGGCGCAGGCTGAAATCATCAGCAGCGCGCCGAAGTAATAGAGCACTGTAACGAGATTGAAGGCTTTGGGCTTTTCCGGAGCAGGAGACGGCGCCCGGTCGGCGAGCGGCGTGCGCTTGAATCGTTGATCGTAGGCCCAATGGGTCAATCTGTCCGCATCGTTCTGAGAAATTACTCCTTCGCCGCCGGCGCGATTTATGTCTGCCGCTGAGAGTATAATTTCTGACGGATCTGGCGGAGGTTGTTGTGACATGGAGGATGCTCCCTTGATAGAGTCGCAGGGATTCTAACCTTAGCGTGTCGCCTTTGTCTCTGAGTTCCCTGAGATGCATATGGCAGCGACAACCAAAAAGCGTGAACTCGACTTGAAGGACTTTCCGCCCGGAACAGTCACTGAGTTCACGACTCTCGTTTGCCTTGCCTGCATCTTCGACATCTTCACCAAGCAACTCGGTCTCGCGCCGCGCACGGCTTTTTCAGAAATCAAGCGGCACACACCAACGACTGAGGAACTTACCAGCCGCAGCGCAATGCGTCCTTACTTTGACAGCGAAGAAAAGCATCCACACTGTCCGTACTGTGGCGCCGCGAAACGCTGGCACGCGCGCTTTGACACCTATTGCGTCGAAGGCGGCAAGTCGACTGACGCTGCGCGCCGGGCTTTGATCAAAAAGCTGCCCACGGCGGATCAATTTATCGTCGTCGAGAAGAAGTCCGATTCGCGCGCGGTTCTGTTTGAATGGCTGGACACGCTCGGCCTGAATTTGGATTTGAGCGACGAGCGTTGGCTGCTCGACGCCACGCGGAACTATTTGGAACGTCGCGAACCCAAAACAAATTGGGAAGAAGTTTTCGAACAGGTGCGCGTGGTCCGTCGCTCAAGTCGTCTGACCGAGGGTTGGGAGCGCGACGGCGCGCGTTTGTTTCTGGCGCCGAAGATTTATGGCGAAGCGATCCTGATTCAGTATTTGGTGAGCCGCTCGCACGCGCACGGCGGACTGACCCTCGAAGGCCGCCTGACTTTGATGGAATTGATTCGCCGCCTGCGTTACATCGGTTATCTCGATCAAATCGGAATCACCGAGCGCGAGCCGGGCGAAGTTTTCGAGAAGTTGATCGATCATCTGGCAGCGACGCATGACTGGTCGCGAGTCAGTGTCGCGAGCGGTAGCGTCAAGGGAAAAGGAGTCAGTACCGGGAGCGACCGGGTTGGCCGTTCGAAAAAAATCGGAAAGAAAGCCTCAAAGATAGCGTCCCAGAGTCGCAAGTCCAAAGCCGCCGTCCAACCCGAACCGGACGAGATCATCACCGAACCCGTCAAACTCTATTACCTGATCGACCGCCGTGATTTTTTGGAAAAAGCCAAGAGCGTCTACGCGAGCTACCTTGCCTAAGCGACGGCCACGATTGCCTGACTTACCCGCCTGCCGGAGAAATACTAGTCAGTAAAAATCCATGCTGGTATACTCCCGCCGACCTCGCAAGACACCTGAAGTCGTATTCGAACAATTATGAAAATACCGGTCTTTGTTTCCTGCCCAACGACTTTAGGTGACAAACAAATTGCCGTGCGCCAACTGATAATTCAGGAGTTGGGAGCAGCGGATCTTGAACCACGAATGGTCACCGCGGCAGACTACTCCACCGACTTTCCGCTTCGAGAAGTGCTGCGAGCAGCCAGGAATTGTTACGGTGGGATCATTCTTGGATTCGAACAGATATTAAAGCAGACCGGGACGGCGCAGTCCGGAACTCCAGAGACGACGACCCCCGCGCCGAGCCCACTTCCTTCTCCATGGAATCAACTGGAAGCCGGTGTGCTGTTTTCACTGGATCTGCCGATTATTGTTTTCAAAGACGCTGAGACTTCGGGCGGCGTTTTCGATGCCGCCAATAACGATGTCCTGGTCCAGCCAATGCCGACGCTGCCACTGTCGAGCGATGATCATAAGGCGATGGTTGAGGCCATTCAAAGATGGCGCGAGCGCGTTCAAGCTCGCTTCGACCGCGATGCAGTCGCGCAAAGAGCAATGGCTGAGAAGCCTGGCTTCGAGGGATACAGCGGCTACCTCAGGTTGGAAAAACAGATTGAGTGGTATGACAAAAAAAGCGCCGATTGCAAACGCTGGTTTGGCAGATTGAAAACGGCGACCCTCGCCATTTCTGTCTCGATACCAGTTGTCTCAGGTCTGGTGGCTCTGTTCCCGGATTTCGGCAGCAGGGCCAGCATTCTTACCGGAGTGTTTGGCGCGACGATCGCTTTGCTCGAGGGACTTCAGCAACTGAATCAATACCACCAGAATTGGATCAGCTATAGGTCCACGGCAGAGGCCTTGAAGCACGAAAAGTTTTTGTATATTGGCAGGGCCGGGCCCTACGCAACTGCGAAGAATCCCGAGGCGCTACTGACCGAAACTGTCGAATCGCTCGTGTCACAGGAACATGCGAAGTGGTCTTCGGTCCAGCAGCAGGCGGAAAAGAAACAACCACCACCAGGCCAGAGTTGATTCCGGGCATGACGCAGCCGCGGAGAATTATTTGCCGCGACTGGAACGGTCTCTCTGAGCTTTCGGCTGAATGCCCGCCTTGCGCGCCAGCTTACGATCAGGGGAGGTGAGTCCATGACCCCCAATTCGAATCTCGCAAATCAACTCTTCATCAGTTACGCCCACATCGACAATCGCTACTTCACCGGCGGCGACCGCGGCGCGAATCGAGTCACTCGGGTCACAGGAAAACGTAAAATGGACTGCCACGCCAGTCCCAAAAAGGATCCGGCTCGTCCTAACACGGCCGTCGTTCGTGTCCGACCGGCAAATGCACCCAGCCATCAACCGGCTGCCTAAACCAGAGGTGACGTGATGCGTTTTGAAAAGGATCTCTTCATCAGCTATGCCCACATCGACAACGAACCTGTGCCTCCCGAAGAGAAGGGATGGATCACGCGATTTCATGCGACGCTCGAGGCGTTATTGAGTATGCGCATGGGAGGCGAGGCCCAAATTTGGCGGGATGATAAGTTGCGAGGGAACGATGAGTTCGCCAGGGAGATTGTCGATCAATTCTCGCACACCGCGGTGCTCGTCTCCGTGCTTACGCCCCGCTATCTCAATTCGGAATGGTGCAACAAGGAAGTCGCGGAATTCTGCAAATGCGCGGATGAAAGCGGCGGGATGCTGGTCGCGAACAAGGCCAGAATTTTCAAGGTGGTGAAAACGCCCGTGGACACGCAGGAGTCGTTGCCCCAGGTGGTGCAAGGAGTCCTGGGCTATGAGTTTTTCACGATGGAAGACGGGGCGCCGCTGGAACTGGATCCAGACTATGGAGAGAAGTTCGCCGAGACTTACAAGCGGAAGGTCGCGCAACTGGCATGGGATGTTTCGCAACTGCTCAAAACATTGCGAGCTGACGCCGGCAACAAAGAGCCTGACAAACAAGGTCCTCCCAAACCCACCGTCTATCTGGCTGAATGCAGTTATGATCGAAAGCAGTCCAGAGAAATTCTCGAGGGCGAGTTAAAACGCTTCGGCTATACCGTCCTGCCGGATGAAGAGTTGCCGCGCGACGAGGAAGAGTACACGGCGGCGGTTGAACGTCTGCTGAAACGCTGCCAGCTTTCCGTTCATCTTGTCGGTGAGACCTATGGCGGCGTGCCTGATGGTCCCAGTCAAAAATCTGAGGTGGTGCTGCAAAATGAACTGGCCGCGAAGCGGAGCAGGACCGATCAATTAAAGCGTGTGATCTGGTTGCCCGAAGGAACACAGTCCAAGCAAGCGCAGCAGCAGGAGTTTATCGACGCGCTGCACCATGAGGCCGATGCCCAATTCGGGGCCGACCTAATCACTGCGGACATCGAGGGTTTGAAAACCGCGATCCACGCGACCTTAACCAACCTGGCAAAGCCCGAGACTCACTTGCCGGCGGCTCAAGCGGCGGCCGCGAACCAGGCCAAGCTAATCTATCTGATCTGTAACGAGAAGGATCGCAAAGCGACGGTTCCAGTCCGCAAGTTCTGTCGTGGACTCGGCTTCGAAGTCGCCATCCCGGCCTTTGAAGGTGATGCGAACGCCGTGCGCGAGGCCCACCAACAGCTTCTGACTAATGCCGATGCGATCATCCTTTTTTATGGGGCCGGCGACGAGGCATGGAAGCGCACCATAGACAATGAACTGAAAAAGATGCCGGGCTATCGCAGCGGAAAACCCTTACTGGCTTCCTATACCTTCCTGGCCGATCCGAAGACGACTGATAAAGAAGATCTGATCGATATGGAAGAGCCTAACCTGATCAATGGCCTGGGAGATTTTTCGGACACTATGATGGCCGCGTTTGTGAAGTCCATGAACCCGAGTGGAGCGACACGATGAACACAGCAAGTGTCGAAAACCACAATCCTTTTCCGGGGCTGAGGCCGTTCCGCGAAGATGAGGAATACTTATTCTTTGGCCGCGAGAATCAGGTCGATGCCATGGTCGACAAACTCGCGGCCACTCACTTCCTGGCAGTGATCGGCACCTCAGGCAGCGGCAAGTCTTCTTTGGTCAATTGCGGTTTGCGTCCCGGCCTGCACGGCGGATTGATGGCCCGCGCCGGCACCTCCTGGCGGATGGCCCAGTTTCGGCCCGGCAACGATCCAATGCGGGCGATGGCCCGGGCGCTGGCTGAGGACGGGGTTTTGTTCCGTGACTATCAGGCCGGAAGTTTGACGCTGACCGAGATCGTCGACACCACTTTGCGGATGAGCAAGCTGGGTCTGATCGATATCTACGAGCAAGCTCAGTTGGGCGAGGACGTCAATTTTCTCGTGGTGGTGGATCAGTTTGAAGAGCTCTTTCGCTACCGGCAAATCGGAGCCGGCCAGGAGAACGTCTACGGCATCAGTGAAGAAGCCGCCGCTTTTGTAAATCTGCTCCTGGAGGTAAAGGCTCAGGCGACTCATCCGATCTACATAGTCCTCACCATGCGTTCGGACTTTCTCGGCGACTGTACCCAGCTTACCGGCCTGGCCGAGGCCATCAATGGGGGCCAATACCTGGTGCCGCGGATGACTCGAGATGAACGCCGCGCGGCCATCAGTGGTCCTGTCGGGGTGGGCGGCGCGGAGATCTCTCCGGTGTTACTGACGCGACTGGTCAACGATGTAGGTGACAACCCGGACCAACTCTCGATCCTGCAGCACGCCCTGAACCGTACCTGGAGCGCGTGGGAATGTTCGGGTAAAAAGGGGCCGCTGGATCTGCCGCATTACGAGTCGATCGGCACGATGGCTCACGCTCTCGATCAGCATGCGGAGAAGGCTTATGGCGAACTGACCACCGCGCGACAGCGGCAGATCTGCGAAAGGCTGTTCAAGGCCCTGACCGACAAGGCAACGGATCCGCGCGGCGTCCGCCGCCCGGCCAAAATGGAGAAACTGTGTGCTTTAACTGAAGCGACGCCGGTCGAGATCACGCAAGTGATCGATGTGTTCCGCAAGCCGAGCCGTTCCTTTCTGATGCCTCCGGCGGGCGATACACTCGATCCAGAGACCGTGATCGACATCTCGCACGAAAGCTTGATGCGGGTGTGGGAGCGATTAAAGACCTGGACCGATCAGGAAGCGCAATCAGCTCACATTTACCGTCGCCTGGCGGAGACCGCGGTGCTGCACGGCGAGGGCAAAGCCGGGCTCTGGGACAATCCTGATCTGCAAGTAGCGCTCGACTGGAAAGAAAAAAACCAACCTAACAAAGATTGGGCCCAGCGCTATGACGCAGGCTTCGAGAAGGCAATCGCCTTTTTGCAAAAGTGCAAAGAGGCCGATGAAGTCGAGGTTGCCGAGGTTGAATTCGGCCGCAAGATGCGCAACGTGCGCAACGTTATCATCGGTCTCGTTCTGATTTTCTTGTTGTGGGATCCTGCGCATCTTACTCCACCGGCCCCGCTTACCTACGAGGCGTCGCCCCCGGTCAGGGACAAGCTGGCACAAGCTCACATTTTGACCTTACCGGAATCTGTCGCAGACCAGCTCGTCGCTGCCGATAGAGAGTTCTATATCACCACTGCGGAAGAACTAATGACCGGAACGGCCTTAGAGAAAGCGTTAGATGAAGAGCATGACAAAGACCACAACCAAGACCACGTCGCGGCGGTGTTAAGAGGCAGCCTTGTGAAGTTACCTAACGCGGTGATGCTTGACGACACAGGGCAATCTCCGAAAGCGGTGCGCGATGCGTTGCGGAACACGTTGCAGCAAAAAGGCGCGGGTTCAGTTGTCGCTGTCTGGCGACAGTCGGCATATTCTTATCCTTACTTCGCTGGGCTCGTGCCTCCGAAAAGGCGGATTAATACGAGCGATATTTTGTCCAGGCACACCGATCTCTGGCCGAAAACGGGCATCGCGACCTTGCCGGCGAGCGAGTTCCCACCCGGCGCCGTGTTCGAGTCGCTTTATGCCATACCGGAGAACGTCAAAGTAGTTGCAGCTAACCAGCGTGGGTTGACAGCGCTGGTCTTGAAGACTCCCTGGAAGAAAGAAACTTTACTAAGACAACCGCAGGGACTATGGGTGGTCGCAGAGACATTTCGCCTTCTCGTCTACTTGCTCGGATACCTTGGTCTGCTATTCGGCGTGGGAGCGATCTATCGCAGGTTTGCGCTTAGCGGTTTCGGAAGCACGGCGGCGACGGGGCTACCAGAGAGTCCTTTGTGGATTCGTTGGCGCAACTTCCAGCTTCGGGTTCACACATTCCTGGATCGCTTTCAGTCGCCGCGATCAAAGTTCATCTTTTCCATCAGCTTACTTTTTGCCGGAGTAATTTTTTTTGGTTTTGGATTGCTGGGCTTTATTCGCAACGCAGAATCGACGTTGCGGCATGGTGTGCCCGTTGGCTTGATTCTGATCCTGCTGGTCTCGCCTAACGGGATTTTGAATACCGCCTGGACCGCCCGTTTCAAACTGGTGCAGGGCATGCTCTTACAAATTGGCGGGGTCTATGCGCTGACCGGACTTTTTTATCTTTTCTTTTCGGCTGAGGGTTGGGGGCCGAGCTTGGTGCTAATCCAAAAGCGCTGGGTCCTGGCCCTTGCGGGAATTGGCCTCATCATTCTGGGAAAGTGGAAATGCGAGCTGACCGCCGAAGAGTCGCTTGCACGTGAGCCCAATCGGGCGCCGGTCCTTCATTTTCGATTGTGCGAGAGCGATAAGCAAAATCGTCGAGACCTGCGGGTCTCGTGGATAAGACGATTCCTGAGACCAAATGACGAGCAAATCCTCTGCCCCATTTTTGGCGCGTTGGGACCGTTTGCCACCTTCGCACACAGCGAGCAACGAGCGGAAGCTATCGCGGCCGCCGGCGCAATCCCTGACGGCTTAGAGCCGGAAACAGCCGAGCTCATGCGCAGATCGGCCCTCGTGATTCTGCAAATCGACAATCGTCTGACATACAACTTCCTCTCGCGGATGAGGCAGATCATCCAGGCCCTCAAACCCAACCAGGTGCTGGTGTACTTTTCCCGGAAGATCGAGCCGGCAAAGTTGAATGATGCGTATCAGAAATTCGTCAATGAGACTCGGGAGGTCTTTCCAACTGCATTGCCTCCCGCGATCGATGCGAATCGCTTTCTGGCCTTCGACGACGACGACTGGAAGCCGTTCCTTTGCGGATCGCTAACCACTTCAAGATTCTCCTGGGGGAAACTCGTGCCGCTGCTGGGTTACAGACTGGAGGCGGCCCGAAGAAGCCGGACAACGGCTCGGGCCCTGCGGCCTTTTTTCGAACGTCGGAATCTGGTGAGCTCGCAAAAAAAGCTATTCGGAGACCGCGCCATCGGTTTCGGAGCCTTTGAGTCGTTTGATTTAGGGCTTCCGGCCGGCGTGATGATGTTCAGAAACTTATGGATCATGGGTCGCAGGTGGCGGGCGCTAATTGGCCTGTTCGCGCCGCTCATTGGAATCATAGCGGCTTATTTTCTCGCAGTGGTGATGGCGCTGCTGACCAGTCTTATGCACGTGGCGCTGACGCTGGAGACCATGGCATTTGTGACGATGATATTTTTAGGTTTCCCCTTCGCAACCTATTGGCTTTGGCGGCGGTTAAGTGGGCGCGAAATCCGGCAACATATTGCCTTTGGCGGAGACATTCAACCCCTTTGGAAAGTCATCCTGGTGCTGGTGTTGGCCGGTGGATGGCTCTTTGCGTTCCTGGTCCTTATTTTTATTACGCTTATCTGAGAGTGGAATTGGCGTTCAGGAACCCAGGAGCTGATGCTCAAGGTGACGCAGATGCTGTCAGTCGTCTCGACAGTCGTGCCTCAAACTTTCAGATACCAGCACGCGACAGGCTCAGAGAATCAATCAGCGAAAAGAACCTGCAAGGGAATCACAGGAATAGAACCTGACCCTGGGTCTTAAGCGACGAAATTACGCAAGAAATAAAACGGGGCGACGCCCCTCAAAGGAAGGAATAACATGACCGAACCTAAAAAGAGATGCTTTGTCGTCATGGGATTCGGAACCAAGACCGACTTCCAACAGCAGAAGGCTTATGATCTCGACAAGTCATATCGCATCATCATTAAGAAGGCCGTCGAGGAGGCGGGCCTTGAATGTATCCGGGCCGATGACGTAATTCACTCAGGGATCATCGACAAGCCCATGTACGAGTTGCTGCTCGGCGCCGACCTGGTGGTGGCTGATCTCTCGACCTCAAATCCCAACGCCATTTACGAATTGGGTGTTCGTCATGCGCTGCGTCCGCACACCACCATCGTGATTGCCGAAGAGAACTTCAAGTTTCCCTACGATGTTAAGAGCTTGTTGATTCGCACTTACAAACATCTCGGTCCGGGAATCGACGCGGAAGAAGCCGACGACTTTCGGGCGAAGCTGAAGCAGGCGATTTGTGAACTTGTGGAAAAGAAAGATCTCGACAGTCCGGTCTACACTTTTCTGCCCACGCTGCGCGAGCCGACCCTGGGCGAAGTTAAGGAGATGCAATCGCGGGCGGCGGCGGCAGCCCCGGCCGTCGCAGATCAAACCGTCAGCCTGCTGATGAAAATGTTTCGCCAGGCCCGGAAGGCTGAAAATTGGGCGGGCGCGAAGATGCCCCTCGAGCAACTCAAGGACGCTTTACCCAGCGACCCGTTTGTCTTGCAACAGCTGGCGCTGGCCACCTACAAAGCCAAACTTCCGGATGCGAAGAAGGCTCTTATGGACGCGCGAGATATTCTTCTACAGCTCGCGCCGCAAACGACCAACGACCCGGAGACTCTCGGTCTCTGGGGCGCCATCCACAAACGGATGTGGGAACTCGACGGCAAGCCGGAGGACCTGGAGGAGTCGATTCGCTCATACGGCAAGGGGTTCAACTTGAAGGATGACTACTACAACGGCATCAACTATGCCTTCATGTTGAATGTGCGTGCGAGCGTGACGACCGGGCCAGATTCGATCGCAGACTTTGTCTGGGCTGGGCGAGTGCGCCGTCGTGTTATCGAATTGGCAGAAAAGCAGCTCGCGGCCGGCGTGAAAGACGACGAGGGCAACGACGACCTTGAACAATTGTTCTGGCTGCGGGCCACTCTGATCGAAGCCCTGATCGGCACAGGTGAGTCGGCTCGCGCCGAGTCGCAAAAGGAACAGGCCATCAAGGATGCCCCCGAGGCCTGGATGGCCGGATCGTTGCAAGAACAGCTCGAAAAGCTCGGCAAGCTGCTGGCGAAAGTGGCGGTTTAGCAGAGAACAAACTCCCACTTCGCATATCGGCGATCCCTTAACAAAGACCTGGACGCAAGCTAAGGCGCCACGACATTCGATCGTCAGGACCCAGGGCAGTATCCATTGACTGTCCCTGGTGTCCGTAATACGGTGCGCTACCTGGTCGATTAATGCGGTCCTCAGAACTCAGATAGCCGAAATAGCCTGGTTCCAAAAATCATTAATGATACGGAAAGAGGTGAATGCGTGTTATGGCCAAAGCACTCTCAACACTTCGGGATTAAGTCGCAAAAACTAATTTGGATTGATGGAATGCTGCCATCCTGCGCGATCAAATTATTTGGCCTCAGCCGGGAGGTTGTTGTTATACTCCCGCTGCGAATCCCGCAACTTGCGCAATAAACTCATCGCTTCCGGCTTGCAAATGACGAGCATGCCTTACCCTATCAATCATGAAGGAGAGAACTCATGGCTTTCGTTCCCGGATACGAGAACGACGTCTTCATCAGCTACTCGCATATCGACAATTTCAAATCGGTAAATGCGAAGATAGGCTGGGTGGATGTTTTTGAAGAGATTCTTCGTCAGCGTCTCTTTTTGCGATGCAGTTCGCAGGTGAAAGTCTTCCGCGATCCGGAGCTCCGTGTGCTCGGCGAGTTTAGCCAACAGTTGGTTAATGCGATTTCCAGCACCGCAGCGTTTATCTCGATTCTTTCAAACCCTTATGTCGAGTCAGAATGGTGCCTGCGCGAGTTACGTCAGTTCGTTGACAGCGGCGGCCTCGAGCGCATCATCAAAGTTGAAAAGAGTGCGATAGACGAAATTGCCGATCCGGAAGTAGCAGCCGTATTCAGTCAAATCAAAGACGTTCTCAACTGTAAATTCTACGAGCAGATAGGAAACACAACTCGCTATCGGGACCTGATGCCTGACGTGAAGCCGGAAGACATCGCGGCATGTTATGACAAGATCGACGTCATCGCTCAGGACCTAAGCAAGCTCCTGAGAGAACTTCGCAAAGCCCGCCTGGCCATGTCGCCGGTCGCAGCCTCCGCGGAAGATACCGAGACTGAAATTGAAAAAGATCTGATTACAGTTTATCTGGCCGAGACTACCGCGGATGTGGATCAGCAGCGCATGGATATTAGAACCGAGTTGCTTCAATTTAATTGTCGCATCTTGCCTGCGCATCCTCTCCCGAGTGATAGCGATGCCATGATGAAAGCGGTGCGCGAGGCCCTGGAGCAATCAAGCCTCGCCATCCATCTGCTGGGCTCGGACTATGGGAGATCCACACCCGGCGGGAAATCTGTTCCGCACGTCCAATACGAGTTGGCCCGGGATGTAGCGCGCACCGGCGGGCTGGTACAAATGGTCTGGACCCCCGACGACGCTTCACAAAAGGACGACCAGCAGGCGCGCCTGCTGGAGCAGGTGAGAAATGCCACGCCCGAATTTCTGCGGGCGAAGATCGAAGACTTCAAGAGCGAGATCGTCAAAAAGCTCAAAGTCGAAAATGTCGATACGGCTGGGAATGCCGAAGATGATCAGGTCAATGTCAGTCTGTTTTGCCACGTCGATGATCGGAAATCAGTCGGCCCGTTGTTCAATTACCTCACCCTCAACGAGTTTTTCGAAGTTAATGTCCAGAGCGACACCCAGCTCAAACCGGCGACTGACGGCGTGCTGCTGTACTACGGCAACGCTGACGAAAAATGGTTCGTCAACAGTTGGAAGCTTATCCAACGCCAGAGCTCGACGAGCCGAAGCAAACCCGTGTTAGCGAAAGCGATTTACGCCGGCGAACCGTCCACCCCGGAAAAAAACCTGCTTCAATCCGACGATCTCGTGATCATAAAGAACTACGGACAATTCAATCCGGATTCGCTGGTCCCGTTTGTCGACCGGATTAAAGGAGCGAAGGGAGAAGCGCAATGATCACCAAGTCAGTCACAATGTTAGAGGCGATTAAGGCGCCCGAGAATCCTTTTCCCGGATTACGCCCTTTTGACTTTCATGAGAGCGATCTGTTTTTCGGGCGCGATGGGCAGGTAGAAAAGCTAATTGCTAAACTCTCGGCGACGCGCTTTCTGGCAGTCGTGGGAACCTCAGGCAGCGGCAAATCTTCATTGGTGCGAGCCGGACTGTTACCGGCACTTTTGGGCGGGATGATGAAGAGTGCCGGATCGAACTGGCGCTTTTTGGTAATGCGCCCGGGTAATGATCCGATCGGCAATCTGGCGCGGGCGTTGAACGAGCCGGAGATTTTTGGCTCGGACGATCCGGAAAATGTCACGATCCAGACCGCGGTTGCCGAAACTACGCTGCGGCGCGGGACGCTCGGACTCATCGAGGTCGTGCGGCAAAACGCCATGCCTAAAACGGAAAACCTCCTGGTGGTCGTCGATCAGTTTGAAGAACTGTTCCGTTTTGCGCGCGAGGCAGCCCGAAAGACAAAGGAAGAGAGCGATCATTATCAAAACGACGCCGCGGCGTTCGTCAAACTCCTGTTGCAGGCGAAAGCGCAAGAGGACGTGAACATTTTTGTAGTACTGACTATGCGTTCGGATTTTCTGGGTGATTGCGCCCAGTTCTGGGATCTGCCTGAAGCCATCAACGAAAGCCAGTACCTGACTCCGCGCCTGACTCGCGACCAGCTTCGTGAGGTGATTACTGGCCCCGTATCACTGGGCGGTGGGGAGATTACAGCCCGGTTGGTGACGCAACTGCTAAACGATATCGGGGACGATCAGGATCAATTGCCGGTGCTGCAACACCTGCTGATGCGTGTTTGGGACGAATGCAAAGAGAAGCATCTTGATGTCGAAATTGATGAAGGAAACGGGCCCGTCGTCAGACCACACAAAGAAGTCCATCAGGGCGCCGCGATTGACTTGTGCTGTTACGAAGCAGTGGGTGGAATGGCGCGGGCCCTTTCGCGTCACGCCGAAGAAGCCCTCAATGGATTGCCCGACGATCGCAGCCGCGAGGTCGCCGAAAAGCTCTTCAAATGCCTGACTGAAAAAGGCGATGACAATCGTGAAATTCGCCGGCCCATTACACTCGGTGAGATCTGCGCTGTCACCGGCGCCACGGCGGCTGAAGCCGTGACGGTGATCGACGTTTTTCGGCAGCCCGGCAGATCGTTTTTGATGCCGCCGGCCGCGGTCGAATTGAAGTCCGATTCATTAGTCGATATTTCGCATGAGAGCCTCATCCGCGGATGGACGCGGTTGAAGGAGTGGACTGACGAAGAAGCGCAATCCGCGCGCACTTACAAGCGCCTGGCCGACACCGCGGCGCTTCATGAAGCCAAACTGGAAGGACTGTTGAAGGACCCGGCGTTGCAGGTCGCGTTGGATTGGAGAGAGAAGAACCAGCCGAACGAAGTTTGGGCCCGACGCTATCGCCCCGGCTTCAAGACAGCGATGACTTTTCTCGACGAGAGTGTCGAGGCTCACAAGTTGGAGTTGCGTGAACTTCAAAGACAACAAAAAAGGGACACTAGCTATAAACGCAGCAGAATCCTGGTTGCGGTTTTAGTGCCGGCGATCATTCTACTCGCGGCAATGTTTGTCTATGCGGCGCGCAAGAACTTTCAAGCCAACGCGCGTTTGGAACTCGCCGATTCTAAACGCCGCGAAGCTGAGGACTTAGGCGCCAACGCGCAAAAACGGTCAACAGCGGCTTCTAATGAAGCCGCTATGGCTCGGCAGAAAGCCTTCGAGGCTCAGACAGCAATGAGTGTTGCCCTTGATCAGAGCGAGAAAGCTCAGTTGGCAATGAATGCTGCCCTTGATCAGCGTGAGAAAGCTAAGTTGCAGATGAGTGAGGCAATCCTTCAGAGAGACCGCGCTCTTAAGCTGAAGCAGGATGCGGAGTATGAATCGGGGCAGGCTCGGATTGCCAAAGAGGATGCCGAGACCAGAACATTGGAAGCAGAGGCTGCCAAGGACTTGGCGGATCAAGCAAAGGCTCGCGCGGAGACCGCCAGGGAAAAGGCCGAGAAGGCCGAGACAGCGGCCCTCGCGCTGAAGGAGGAGTGCGAAATGCAACGTGACCTGGCCCTAAAGCAGGCACAACAACTGCGGGAGCAGGCTGAACAAATCCAGTCCACGAAAGAAAAACTTACCAGAGTGGTAGAAAGTGGTAGCGTAGCGGCGCGGCGTGGCGAAGGCATCGACGTTAGCCATCACAATGGTCGTATCGATTGGGTGAATCTGGGGAAATCAGGAGTCTCGTTCGCGTTTATGAAAGCAACACAGGGGACTGGGATGGTCGACCAGACCTTTCTGGCGAACACAAAGGCTGCCCAAACGGCAGGGATTCCTAGCGGCGCGTATCACTTCTTTACGACCGCGGATCCCAAAGCACAGGCCGAACAATTCCTCAATACCGTTGGCGCAAACACTGATTTGCGTCCCGTGCTTGCCGTTGAAACACCATTCGGTGGCCCGGGCTGGGGTGATTCGCTCGAAGGCAGCATGAGGATCTGGCTCGATCTGGTCGAGAAGAAAACGGGCTGTGCACCCATCATCCTTACCAGTATGTCATTTGCAAAGAACATCAAATCGCCGGAGTTTGGGCGCTACCCATTATGGATCGTGAGATACAGTCAAACTGATCCGGTTGCTCCCCCGCCGTGGACGAAATGGACCCTTTGGCAATACACCGATCACGGAAACACCGGCACGGGGGACGGTCTGTTTGTCGGGGACATCAGTAGGCTTTCCGGATCGTTGGACGATCTAAGATGTAAATCGAAGCCGTAGGAATAGCGAAGCCGAAAACTAGCTTTGCCGCCCAAGGATAAAATCAGCGATCAAACGCAAGAGATCCGTTTGATGAATGATTGATTCCAGCGAAGTACAAGCGGCGCGATGAACAGCTTCGAGTTGCGCGTGCGTAGCTTCAATGCCGTAGAGAGCAGGATATGTTGCCTTGCGAGACCGCGCGTCTTTTCCCGGAGTCTTCCCTAAATCTCCTGCCGTCGCAGTTACATCCAAAAGGTCATCCGTGATTTGAAATAGCAGGCCGAGGTTCGTCGCGTATTCGGTAATCGCGGCTAGCTCACGTTCGTTAGCTCCTGCGATCAACGCTCCGCAGCGCGCAGCTGCGCGAATCAAAGCACCGGTTTTGTGTTGATGAATGCGCTCGAGCTCCGGGCCAGTCACATCGCGTGATTCGGCGGCCAGGTCGAGCGCCTGTCCGGCGACCATTCCTTGCGGAGTTCCAGCCGCGCTGGCTATTTCAGAGATCAATCGAACTCGAAGCGCGGTGTCGAGTCTTTCGTCTTCCGCAATCGTCTGAAATGCCAAAGCCTGCAACGCGTCGCCGGCGAGAATCGCCGTGGCTTCATCGAACTTCACATGACAAGTCGCGCGGCCCCGACGCAATTCGTCGTTATCCATCGACGGCAGATCGTCGTGAATCAGCGAATAAGTGTGAATCATCTCCAGCGCGCAGGCGGTGCGAATCAGTTGCTCGTTACTCGCGCCGAAGGTCTGCCCCACAGCGAGCAAGAGCGCGGGCCGGAAGCGCTTGCCTCCGGCAAAGACGCTCCAGCGAATTGCTGCGTGAACGCGCGTTGGTTCGTCACTCTCTTTGGGAATTAAGCGATCGAGTTCGGTGTCGATTGGAGCGCGGCAGGAAGCAAGGAATTCGCGCGCGTCAGATGCAATCGGAATATTAACCACAGAGGACACAGAGAAGATTTAAGAGGCAGTTTCGTCAGACACGTCGCTTTCGGCTTCAAAAGGTCTCACCGCCGGCCGGCCCTGATTGTCGCGCATGAGAATTTCAATCCGGCGCTCAGCCTGGCTGAGACGTTCCTGGCATTCGCGAGAGAGTTTCACGCCCTGCTCAAACAACTCGAGGCTTCGCTCCAAAGGCAGTTCACCCTGCTCCAGCTCGCGCACGATCAGTTCGAGTTGCTCCAGCGATGATTCAAAAGATTTTGGCTTATCGTTCGGCATTTTGTGGCACAGACTTTAGTCTGTGAAAAAAGCTAGCGCAAGGAGTGTCAGAGCGACCGGATCAAGAGTTCAGTGAGAGATAATGCGCAACACCAGTTGGATTCCTGATCCCGTCGCTGTCGCTCCGGGTTCTGACACTCGCGGCTGATGCTACTTCCCCCACTTCTCCAATTGCCTGCGAATTTCGTCTTGCACCTGCGAGCCATTCGCCGGCAGACTTTTTACCACGGCGTCGGCGACCATCTTGGCCAACTTCTCGTCCTGGACGCCGACGATGCGCCAACGATTGTCTTCGGCCTGCATTGTAAGCTTAATCACCTCGCCTTTGATATTCACAGTTGCAGCCGCGGTATTGTTTTCCTGTTTGATATCGGCGAAGTAGAGGACGCCCAGCGCCACAATGAACAGCGGTTTTCCTTTCGCGACCGCAGTCAATTCGCGAAGTTCATTCAACAGTTGTTCGTGGACCGTCTCTTTGAGCTTGGCTGAAACCGCTGTGGTGGCGGTGTCGGTTTGGGTAGGTGAAAGCTGGGATGCCAGCGAACCGGACATCTTTTCGCGAACCTGTGAGACAAAATCGGCGCTGATCTTGTCCGTGTCGATCATCTTGTCGAAAGTTGCGGTGTCGTTCCGTTGCACCGCGTCGACCATCACTGCGAGTGCGTAAGCCGGACCATTTTGGAAGCTTCGCCACCAAAAATATCCACCTGTTCCGAGACCGCCGACAATCAGAAGCAAGACCACCAGGACAATCAGCAGAACCCTGCCCAGTCTGCCCCGCTTTCTGGGCCGGGGCGAATCCATGTTGATAACGATGCGATTGCGTTTCATTCGACGTTCGTCCCTTCGACACGACAATCCAAACTGCCTTTCCAAAGACGCAGCCTCAATTCATCGCCGGCTGTCATGGTGCTCGCATCGCGAACCACCTGACCTTGCGCATTGTGCGCGATTGCATATCCGCGCTCCAAAACTTTCAAAGGTGACATCGCATCGAGGGCGGCTGCGGCCACGCCTAACTTTTGGCGCGCGGCTTTCAACTTGTTATTGATACCTGCATCGCGCGCCTTGTTAAGTGATTCGAGACGCGCGCGCGCAGCCGACGCCATCGAGCGCAGACGCACCGGTGAAAGACTGTGAGCCGCCGCCGTTAAATGGCGATGATAGTTTTGCAGTCCGCCGGTAATTGCCGTTTGCATTCGATAGTCGGCGGCATCAATCGCATTGGCGGCATCCCGCACTCGGGCGGTTACTGCATCAAACGCCGGCGAAAGCGCCAGCTCGTGTACTTCGTTGCGCGCGCCGGCGATTCGATAGCGCATCGAGCGCGCCAGCGTTCCCGTCAACGCCGCCAGTCGCGAGCATAACTCTGCTTCGTGGGCGGCCACGATTTCGGCGGCGGCTGAAGGTGTCGGCGCCCGCAGGTCCGCCACGAAATCGGCAATCGTGAAATCAGTTTCGTGACCAACGGCCGAGATAACCGGAATCGCCGAGTTGCGGATTGCGCGCGCGACCGCTTCTTCGTTGAAAGCCCAGAGGTCTTCGATCGATCCTCCACCGCGTCCGACAATTATCACGTCGACGCCGGCATCAGCACTGTCTTCGCGCAGCGCGCGTTGATGATGTTCGTTCAGGAATTTGATTGCCCGGACAATCTCGTGCGGAGCGATGTCGCCCTGCACGCGGGCGAACGCGCACAAGACGTGGACCGTGCGCGTGCGTCGCGAGAGGACGTTCAGAATGTCGCGCAGCGCGGCGCCGTTGGCTGAAGTGACCACGCCGACGCGGCGCGGAAATATCGGGATCGCTCGCTTCAGCTCCTGCGCGAATAAACCTTCAGCTTGCAGACGCGCTTTGGTTTGCTCGAACGCGAGTTGCAAGGCGCCCGCGCCGACGGGCTCGATCGAATCAGCGATCAATTGGTATTCGCCTTTCGGCTCGTAGACGCTCAAGCGCCCGCGCGCCCGCACCTGCATGCCATCTTCGAGGCGAAAGCGAATTCGCTGGTTGCTGCTGCGATAGCAAGCCGACCGCAGCTGTGCAAATTCATCTTTGAGCGTGAAATACCAGTGTCCTGAATTGTGTGCGCGAAAATTCGAAATCTCGCCTTCGACCCAAACGCTCGCAAAACGCTTTTCCAGCGCGCCGCGAATTTGCGACGTTAACTCTGAGACGCTGACCGGGCGGCGTTCCGTTTCATCGAACAGAGATGCGAGTAAAGGTTGCGACATTAAATACTTCTTTTGAAAGCAGGCAATGCTACCACGGTTAAGGTAACGCAAGCTGTCAGCTTGCGGAACCTTCAACAAGCTGCGTAGCAGCGGTTAGAGTTAAGCCCAAGGCGAGGCTTTGCGAGCCTTGGGTCAACCACCCAAGATAATCAAGCCCCGAAGGGGCGACAGCAATCACGAGTAAAAAGCGAGCGAAACCCTGTGCGCCAACTTTCTGTCGCCGCTTCGCGGCTCGCCCGAATCCACTGGACCATTACCCAAGGCTCGCAAAGCCTCGCCTTGGGCTTAACTCTGCCGCTGCTTCGCAGCTTGATCTCAAATGGATCACCGCCGCCGCGCAAACTAACAGTTTGCGTTACAACATCTCACGAAAATCCCGGGGCCATCAAATTCATCATCTTTTCCGGATTCTTGATTAGCTGGCGGCTCATCCATTCGGTGGCTTCTTCGCGAAGTTCCCGGCCGCGATCACCCGCAATCATTTCGCCCAAACGATGACGAGCGACGGCGGCGTAGAGCCTCATGTTCGCCGTCTCGAATTCTTTCAAAGCCTTTTCGAGCAGCGTCACCGCTGAAACATCGTCGCCACGCCGGCGCGCAATACCTGCGCAAATCAACTCCGCGTATGGATTGGCATAAGCCATGTTTTCATGCGCGATTCGCTCGGCCACAGTTTCGGCGATCTTTAGCCGAGCTGCCTGGTTCTCTCCGAAAGCACTGGCAAGCGCGAGGCGCCCGCGCAGTTGCATCGCGTCGATGCGTAATCCCTGAATGCGCAGCAGCATTGATTTTTCCAAAGGCTTCAACTGGCCTTCGATGTGTTTCCAGGCGACTTCATAATCGCCGGTGTACACCTCGATCTGGGCGAGTGCGACCAGCGAAGTATAGTGCTGCAAATGAAAACCCTTGCGCGGCCAGCTGGTCATCGCGGCGATCACTTCGTCGCGTGCGCGATCAGGATCATCGGCCGCCAGCCAAATCGCATTCAAACGTGTGCGCAGGTCCGTGGCCGCGAACAGATTGCCTTGCTCCAAAGCTGCGGAAAGAAGTTGCGGCACTCGCCGCGAAACTTCCACCATTTCGCCCAGGTAAAGCAGGGAAGTAAGCATGAAGCGGTTCGCGATCGTAATTTCCCAGGTCACACCGGTGCATTGATCGCGCAGGATTTCCGCGCCGCGCTCGCAGTACTCCGCAGCATCTTTCCAATTCCCCAAAAGATACGAACTCAATCCACGCGCCCAGATGGCCATGCCGATCGCGTGCGGGTTGCCGGCGCGCTGCGCTAATTGTTCGGTCTTTTCCAAAAGCTCGGCAACGTGCTCGCGCCCCGAGCCACCGCGGGCGGCAGTCTGGCTCACTTCAAAAGCCATCGCCCGGGTCATGCGCGAAATTTCGCCGGCGCGCAAAGCGAGCAACAGATGCAGACTCTGAAAGTCAGCGCCGCGAATCAGGTCGACAACGCCCAGGCCGGCGGCGACCGCCCAGCAAATATCGATGCGCAACAAATCAACTTCCGGGATATCAGTCGCGTCGCGCTCAGCGAATTCCAGCCCGCGCAGACGAATCCACAGCCGCCGCATTGCGAGTGAGATCAGCGCGCGCTTTGGTCCTTTCGCCAATTTCAGTCCGACCGCTTCGAGTACGACCCGAAAAACTGCCAGGCCTTCTTCGATATGTCCGCCCATTAACAATTGCGCGCCGGCGCGCTGTCGCAGTTCGAGCGCGCGTCGCGCTGAAGTTGTTTTAGCCGCCTCGAGAAATTCTGTCGCGGCTTCGGCGGGTCGACCGGCATTCGCCAGCGCATCACCCAATCCGATCTTCAAGTCGACCACGTTCGCTGCGTCAGGCTTAAGATCGATGGCGCGGCGGAAATAGAGCGCGGCCCGATCGAAAGCGAGCGTGCCTGCTGCTTTTTGAGCAGCGGTCTGAGCGTGCAACACCGCGCGATCTTTTTCGCCGGCGCCGAGATAGTCTTCATACAAACTTTCAGGGTCGTCCAGGCCGCGCGCTTCGATCGCCTGGGCCAGCCGGCGGTGAATTTGCCGGCGCTCGTCGTCATCCAGCAGCGAAGCCAGCGTCTCGCCGATCCGATCGTGATACAGCTCGACTCCGTAGCCCGTGCCGCCGCTGCGGACGAATTGAGCAGTGCGCAGCGTCGTCAACAACTGCATTGGATCAGCGCGCAGGTCGGCGGCGCTGAGCGCGACTTCTTCGTTCACCGGCCGGCGGGCGACCGCCAGCACATTCAGCAGCGCGCGCGAGCCTTGCGGCAGTTGCCTGATTCGCTCTTCAAGCATCGTCGTCAGCGAGATGCCGGCGGTCGCGGCCCGCTCGTTCATCATTCCGTAATGCGTCAGTTGCTCGAGCAGGAAGGGGCTGCCGCCGGCCTCATTAACGATTGAATCAATGAAGGGCTCGCCGGCGAAACCAGCGAGCTTGAATAGCGAACGAGTCAGGTCGCGCGCTTCGCCCGCCGCCAGTGGCTCCAGCTGCAGTTCCCGACATTGAGCCGTGCCCGACTGCAACAACATTTGTTTGAGGAAGGGTTGTTCCTCAATATCTTCGCTACGGAAGCTGGCAATCAACAGCAGCGGCGGCGCATCCGGAGGATGTAGAAGATCTTCCAGCAGAAAAATGCTGTCTGCATCGGCCCACTGCAAGTCGTCGATGTAAATAACCAGAGGTTTCTGCTCGGCGAGACGGGTGAGGATCTCGCGCAACGCGCCGAACGCCTGCCGCCGCATCGTAAAGAGATCGATCGTCTCCGGTTGTTTTGCGCGAGCATCAAAGATCGCGTCGACCTGGAGCATGACCGGAAACACCCGCGCCAGCGCTGCACGATTGCGCGGCATCAGACTCTCTGCTTTGGGGCGACGCATTGAAGCGAGGTGCTTGCTCAAACTATCAACTACACCGTCCAGACCTTTGTAAGGCACTGATTCGCGTTCATAGCATCGCCCCTGCAAGACAACTGCGTTTCGAGCTTTCGCTTTAACCTGATCGAGAAATGTTCGGACCAGCGTCGACTTTCCCATGCCCGAATTTCCGTGCAGGTAGACGGTTACCGTTTGGCCGTCGCGCGTCGCGCGAAAGGCTTCGTTAAGTTCGGCCAGCTGCCGTTCACGTCCAACGAACGAACCTTCCGCCGTTCCGGACAGGGATTTGGGAGCAAGTTTTGAAGAGCTTCGCACCCCGAGCACGCGCAGTATTTCGTGGCCACCGGGCCTGGTTTCGGGCTTGCGACGAAGCAGCCTGGTGCAGAGGTCATTCAGATCGCGCGGGATATCTGGATTGATCTCTCGGGCTTGAATTGGTTCGCGCGTCTGCTTGCGCGTCATGATCTCGAAGAACTTGCCGCGGAAGGGCAGTCGGCCGGTTAGTGCCTGGTAGAGCATCACGCCCACGCTGTACCAATCGCTGGCCTTCGAGATCCTGGTTTGCGCGCCCTGCTCGGGAGACATGTAATCCGGCGTGCCGGCTAAAAGTGTTTCGTGCAGTTCAGGATTGATGTCTTCAACCAGGCCAAAATCCAGTAGCACTACGCGGCCTTCGTCAGTCACCAGCACGTTCGATGGTTTAATGTCGCGATGCAGCTTGCCCATTTCATGAAGGGCGTGGACGCCTTCGGCGAGTTGTCGCAAAGCCGCGCGCAGACGGCCTTCGTCCAACTGGTAGTTCGTATCGATGAAAGGCGATTGATCGTCCAGAGCCAAGGTCTCGCCGCCACCCAGCGACGAAACGTCAAAAATTTCAGTGTCGGCTGTGGAATCGTGCGACGGTTGCACGGCGGTGCGTGGTATAGGCAAAGTATTGTCAGCGGAAGTTGCCGGCGCTCCGGCCGTTTCAGGACGAACATAGTCAATGAAGGTTACACCGTTAACCAACTCCATCGTGAAGAACCAGTCTTGTCCATCCGACGTGAGTTCATACAGCGTCACTAAATTGGGATGAGAGACATCAGCAAGAGTGCGAAACTCGCGCTTGAAACGATAGATGTGCGCTGCTTCGGCGCGGGTCAAAGTTTTGAGCGCGACGACTCTGTCCATCTGGCGGTCGTGGGCTTCGTAGACGACGCCCATGCCGCCCGAACCCAGACAGCGGTGCAGCGTGAAACGCTCAGTCCCGATAAACTCTTTGGCGGGTTTTACCACGCGGGGATCCCTCGGATGATCAAGCTATTAGCTTGGACGCAAACTAACAGTTTGCGTTACATCTGTTGACAGATGAGCAATTGTGCCTTACATGATTTGCGCAATCAAATGTTTGGAGTTCCGCCTGCAGGCGGAGTTCAAACTCGACAAGTTCAAATCAATTCGTTACTCCGGACAACTGTTCGGAGAAGGGAGTGCCGATGGACTGGCGCGTAACGTTGACGACTTTTGGAATAATTTTTCTGGCTGAGCTGGGAGACAAGACTCAAATCGCAGCCATGACCATGGCTGCGCAGAAAAAACGGCCTTGGGAAGTTTTCCTCGGGGCGGCGCTTGCTTTGGTCGCAGTCTCAGCTATCGGCGTGGTAATTGGAAGTGTTTTGGGGCAATACTTGCCGGTTGATTGGATTAAGCGCATCGCCGGCGCGGCGTTTATTGTGATTGGGGTACTCGTCCTGTTTGGAAAGTTTTAGGATCTGGGATTCAATCTTCGCGCGGGCTTCTGATACCAAAATGCCACAGACCAGACATGTCGAACGACACTTCACTGCGGGCGAGACCATTCGCGACGTGGTGATTGGAATGTCGGATGGGCTGACAGTTCCATTTGCCCTGGCAGCGGGACTGACTGGCGCCATCGACAGCGCCGGCATAATCGTCACGGCCGGTCTCGCGGAAATCGCTGCGGGCGCCATCGCCATGGGCCTGGGTGGTTATCTCGCGGCCAGGAGCGATGCCGAGCACTACGCCAAAGAACGCGAACGTGAGCACCGGGAAGTGATTGAAATACCTGAAGAGGAAAAGCGCGAAGTTGCCCAGGTGCTGCACAGCTATGGTCTGACAAAAGACGAGAGTTCACCGATCGTGGAAGCTCTCTCGAAGCATCCGAAGAAGTGGGTCGACTTCATGATGCGTTTCGAGCTTGGTCTGGAAAAACCTGATCCGAAGCGCGCGTTTGTCAGTGCCTTCACCATCGCCGCATCTTACATCGCCGGCGGTCTGATCCCGCTGGCGCCTTACATCGCGACCGCCTATTTGAAGAACATGAAAGTCCCGACGGCGCTGATGTTTTCCGTAGCCTTAACGCTGGCCGCCTTGTTCGTGTTCGGCTTTGTGAAGGGACGCTTCACCGGCGCGCGTCCGCTGCGCAGCGCTCTGCAAACTGCATTGATTGGGAGTGTAGCGGCGGGTGCGGCGTTCTTGATCGCGCGATTGATTTCGTGAGAGATAGAATTGCCTTGCACTTACCAAGTCCCAAGCGGAGAATACTTACAATGATCTCAGAACTATCAGTTATGTTGCCAAGGAACATCATCGAAAGATTTTGTCGGAAGTGGAAGATAGAAGAACTCTCAATCTTTGGATCAGCTTTGCGCGACGATTTCCGGCCCGATAGTGATCTGGATATCTTGGCAACTTTTAGGCGAGATGCGAATTGGAGCGTGTTTGATCATTGGCGCATGAGTGAAGAACTATCGACTCTGCTCGGACGTCGCGTCGACATAGTGGAAAAAGCCGATCTAAACAATCCTTTTCGACGAAGCGAGATCCTAGCCTCCCGCAAAGTCATCTATGCTGGCTGACAAACGCGACGTTGCGCATCTTTGGGACATGCGCGAAGCGGCGCGTGATTGTATTGAGTTTGTTGCAGATGCAACCTATGACGAATTTTGCTCCAATAGAATGATGCATTCGGCCGTCGAGCGACGGCTTGAGGTACTGGGAGAATCCGGAGGACGAATCTCTGAAGAGTTTCAACTCTCACATCCGGAGATACCGAGGAAAGAGATCAAAGGTATTAGAGTAGTTCTTGCGCACCGATATGGTGACGTTAATCTTCACCAACTCTGGCAAACGATGCAGCGGGATATCCCAGACTTACTCCCAAAACTGGACAAATTGATTCCGTCAACTGAAAACGGTTAGACCTGCGCCAAAGTCTCTTCAATGAAACTTCACGTCGGCACCAGCGGCTACAGTTACAAAGAGTGGAAGGGCAACTTCTATCCGGAAGATCTGCCGGCGAAAGAAATGCTTTCGTATTACTCGCAACGTCTGCCTGCCGTCGAAATCAACAACACCTTCTATCGCTTGCCGCAGCCGAACATGATCGAGAATTGGAGAGATCAGGTTCCGGCTGAGTTTCGCTTTTCAATCAAAGCCAGCCAGCGCATTACGCATATCAAGCGTTTGAAGAATTGCGCTGACGAAACGAAGTATTTGCTGGAGACAGCTTCGTTGCTGGGAGAGCGGCTCGGCGTGGTTTTGTTTCAGCTGCCGCCGAATTCAAAAAAAGATTCCGAGCGGTTGAGAGATTTTCTGGCTTTGTTGCCGGGCGACAAGCGAGCGGCGTTCGAGTTTCGTCACGAGAGCTGGTTTGACGATGAAACTTTAGATTTGCTTCGCGAGAAAGATTGCTCGCTGGTTGTATCTGACACGGATGAAAAGCCTCTAACCGAAATCATCACAACTGCCACGTGGGGATATCTTCGCTTACGCAAAACGAATTACGAGCCGCAGGACCTGGCTGACTGGATGAAGCGCGTACAGGAACAGAAATGGAAAGACGCCTTCGTCTTTTTCAAGCATGAAGACGAAGGCGTTGGGCCAAAGCTGGCGGCACAGTTTATTGATTTGGCAGAAAAACAATAGCCACAAAAAGGCACAAAAAGCACAAAGGGAAACCGCGAACCGACTCCCCCTTTGCGCCGTCTGTGCCTTTTCGTGGCTAAGGCTCTTACTTAATGGCTCTTACTTAATCTTCACACCAGCCCCAACACGAATGTTGTCCTGGCGTTCGCTGTTAAAGAAGGTCGGCAGGTAATCGACCTGGATCACGCGAATGTCGATGTGCTCGCCGGCGTGTACGTCCAGGCCGCCGCCGAACGCCATTGCGAACGCGGTGTCGGCCTTCTTCACAGGTGACAACGTGTCGTCAAAGCTGACTCGCATGTGCGAGATGCCCGCCATCGCATGGACAAACGGGGTTACGCCGGACAGCCGCCAGTTGTAGCGCGGACCGATCATCAGATCGTAGCGCTGCGCGCTGGAGTTGAATACGCGCCCGTTCCGGGTATTCACATAAGCGGTCGAGTCGTAGGTGCCAGTGAAACTGGTCACGATTCCGATGTGCCGCGTTATGTTCTGATTGAACTCAGCGTAAAAGCCGTTGTAATTCTCTTTTTGTTCGGCGAAAGTTACGGCGTTGCCGTTGAAGGCCGCGCGGCCGTTCTTGTCGAAGGTGCCGGCGTTGTTACTGGCGCGCTCGTAAGCATATCCACCAACAAATTCGTAGCGAGAATAGTCGTTGTTTTGGGCAAGTACGGCTGGGGCGCAAATCATAGCCACCAGGAGCAAGAGAAAAGTTCGGGTCATCCGAAAAGGCCTCCTTGTTGGATCACGTGCAGGAAACTAGTGTTTACGATTACATTAATACTACCAAAGGCAAAAAATTCCCAGATTTTTCAAGCGATTGAGCCTTTTTTTGTTACGAGGCGCAAATGCGCAGTTTCTGCATTCGGATGAAGCGTTTACAAAAAACCATAATCGGATCGCTTTTGGTGCTGAGCCTTGCCTCCGCAGTCGCGTCCCAGGCGCTGAATGATCCGCTCAAGGAAGCGCAGCGACTGACTCGAGTGGCTCAGGTGGCGGAACAGCAGGGACGCTACGGGGACGCGATCAAGGCGTACGAAACCATTGCGGTCATCGCGAAAAGCTCTCCCAAAACCGCCGCGGCGGCGCTCCTGAATGCCGGCGACATTTACATGCTCATGGGCAAGTTTACGGAAGCGGTGGCTTCGTTTCGCGCGTCGTTAGCTCTGGATGCTGGTGCAGCCGTGACCCAGAACAATTTGGGTGAGGCGCTCGGTGAATTGAAACAATACCACGCGGCCTTGAAGGCGTTTCAGCAGGCGATCGCGCTCGACAGCGGTTTTATCAAGGCGCGCTACAACATGGGCGTGACTTACGAAAAAATGGGCCAATTGCGTTACGCGGAATTTGTGTACCGGATTCTGATTCGCGATCATCCGGATTTCGCGCTGGCTTATGACAGCATGGCCGTCACCCTCTCAAAATCGGGTCGCTCGCGCGAAGCCATTCCCTTCCATCAGAAAGCCACGACCCTGAGTCCGAAGGACCCTTCCTTTCACTTCAACTTTGCCATCAGTTATTTAATGCTTGGAGATCTTAAGAACGCACAGGAACAGCAGCAGCGACTTCAGGCACTCGATCCGAATATGGCCCAGCACCTGGCCACGGCGATAGCTCGCCGGCGGTAGCAAAACACAAAAAGGCACAAAACGCGCAAAAGGAGCCATTGCTCTTTCGAAATCCTTTTGTGCTTTTTGTGCCTTTTCGCGGCTATTGGTCTATTCGATTAGAAATTTCCCTGGCACTCTTCGTGACTGCAATCGCAATCGAGTTCGATTGTGTCACCGGTACCTTCGCACGAAGCGCTGCAATACTTTTGACCCGGCTCAGGTTTGCAAGTGCACGGTGGGTTCTTACATTTTTCTGCGTCAGCCATGATTCCCTCCTGGCTCAAAGAAACAAGTTTAAATTGACAATACGGCGCGCGAAGCTTAACACAACCCGCGCGTGATTGGTATTCGCGATTTGCCGAATCCCGGGCCGCCCCGATAACATCTTCGACTGACTTAATTTTCGACAATTCAGGAGGACTTAGTAACAGTGGAAGGACAGACTGCTCCGGCCAGGGAAATTCCGCCGCCGATTCAGATGCTGCAAATCATTTCGGGGTTTTGGGTGGCGCGCTGCGTTTACGTTACGGCGAAGTTAGGCATTGCGGATCTAATCAAAGATGCACCAAAAACAGCCGAGGAATTAGCCGAAGCCACCGGCACTCACGGCCCATCGCTCTTTCGAGTGTTAAGAGCGCTGGCCGGCGTCGGCGTGATCACACAGGACGACAAAAATCGCTTCGGCTCGACTCCTCTTTCGCAAACACTTTGTTCGGGTCCCGGCTCGATGCGGGCTTTCGCAATGACCGAATTGGGTGAAGAGCATTACCCCGCCTGGGGCGAATTGCTCTACAGCGTGCGCACCGGCGGCATCGCTTTCGATAAAGCGTTCGGCGAGCCGTGCTGGGAGTTCTTTCGCAAGAATCCTGAGAATGCACAGATCTTCAACGACGCGATGAGCGGCATGACCGCACAGGCGAACGAGGCAATCCATGCTGTCTACGACTTCGCAGGCATCAACACAATCATTGATGTCGGCGGCGGGCACGGAGGACTCATAACCGGAATTCTGAAAAAGAATCCCAGCATGCGCGGCATCCTGTTCGACGCTCCAGAAGTAATCGAAGGAGCAAGGGCGTCGTTGCAAAAGTCGGACGTTGCCGATCGGGTCCAACTTGTCGGCGGCGATTTCTTCAAGACAGTTCCCGAAGGTGGCGACGCGATTGTCATGAAATGGATCATTCATGATTGGAACGATGAACAGTCCGTAGCGATCATGAAGAATTGCCGTCACGCTCTGCCTGAAAATGGGAAACTGATTCTGATCGAAGCCGTGGTTCCGGCAACCAGCGAACCGCACTTCAGCAAGTTCATCGATCTGAATATGCTGGTCATGACCGGCGGCCGCGAACGGACCGAAGAAGAATTTCGAGAATTGTACGATGCCTCCGGCTTCCGGCTGACGCGCATTGTTCCCACCGAGTCACCGTTCAGCGTAATCGACGGCGTGAAAGTTTAGTTGGGGTCAGGTTGGGCCAGACACCGCTGGCCCAACCTACTCGTGAGATGAGGAACGTTGGTGGGTATCACTCCGGCGCGCCGCGTGATTTCAAAAGCTTCACGATATCTTCCTGTCCAGCCTCAGAGGCAATCGCTAACACTGTCTGGCCTTTTTTGTTCTTCGCGTTCAGATCGGCCCCCGCATTCAGGAGCAAACGCAAGCTCTCAACATCGTCGCAATACATAAGAGCGGTCCAACCGTCGTCGTCGACGGCGTTAATATCCGCGCCTGCGTTGATAAGCACTTTGATCGCTTCCGCTTTGCCGTTGTCAGCCGCCTGCATCAGCGCGGTCTTGTGGTCGGCATCGGCGGTGTTTGAGTTGGCGCCCGCATCGAGCATGATCTTGACAGTGCTGGAATCGTCGTTGTCGATCGCGGTGATCAGGGCTTCATCAAGATCGCTCGAGGTAAGATTGATCGTAGCTCCTGCGTTGATTAGCGTTTTGAGGATAGCTCCTTTTCCGGATCGGGCTGCAAACGTTAACGCCGATTCGCCATCTTTATTCCTGGCATCGAGGCTGACCCCAGCTTCGATTAGTAGTCGCGCGATCCCGGGATCCTCATTTTCGGCGGCGCGCATGAGAATCGTGTTGCCATTCTCATCCTTCGCGTCCAGTTTGGCGCCGGCCGCAACCAGTTCTTTGAATACTTCGATTTTGCATGAGGCGGCAGCAGCCATCAGCACAGTTTCGCCGTTTTCGGCGCTGCCATTTACATCTGCGCCTGCCGAAATCAGCGCGCGCGCGAACTCAGCTGTGGCGCCATCGTTCAGATACATCAAAGGGGTTCGTCCCTGCCTGGTCACATTGTTGAGAGTCGCTCCAGCCGACAACAGCAGATTCACCATCTCGTGGCTGTGGCTCGCAATTGCGTACGAAATGGCATTGACGCCGGTGTCGCTGTCGTTCGCATTTATGTCTGGAGTTACGGGAATCAGCGTCGCGACGGAGGCGAGTTCATCTTTGTAAGCCGCTTTAATCAAAGGGTCATGTGGCCCACTGAAAGCGACCACGCCCATTGTGACAAGCTGGTCACCTTTTATTTCGATTTCCGCGATGATTTCCGGAATCCTCAAGTTGAAATCGATTGTCTCGCTCGAGCCCTGCTGCAAGTCCAACACCCTGTATTCGCCCTTAGCGAACGAGGGAGCTTCGGCCTCGATGCTGTAGCGACCGGTGTCGAGAAGCGAGAACTTGTACGCCCCATCCTCGCGCGTGACGTAGACGTAAGCCAGGTTTGTCGTTTTGTTGACGAGCGTGATGGTGGCGCCCGGCACGCGGGCGCCGTTGGGATCAGTCACCACTCCGGAAATGCCGGCGCCTTCCGTAACAGCGGAAAGAACCTTCACCGCAGCAGGATGTTGCGTTACCTCAATCGAACCTTGCGCTGCGGCGGTGGAGATACTGATTGCGGCGGTGAAGGCGCCTGCGGCGAGGCGCGAAACTCTACGACCGAGTTGATGAAGTCTCTGAGATTCTCGCGTAAGGATCTCGCCACCCGCAGTTCGGACGTATCGTACGCACAGACGTCCCTGAGATCGCTCAACCAGACGCATCGCTTCATGACGCGTAAGCCGTGAGAGATCGGTGACATGCAGATCACAGTGATCGCAAAATCGCACCTGGTCGTTGCCCTTCATTGAATCCCAATCGGCATCACATGGCGCGGCAATCTTAATTTGATTCAAAGAACGAGAGTGCTTTGGCATGGTGGCTCCTTTCAAATGGCAGACCTTGAACGGAGAGCCCCGGGGAGAAGCTCCAGCTTTTTCAAACGCACACACTTAGACATCAACCGGAAGACGTTGTTCCGGCAAACGCATTTCTACCTGGGAAGCACAATCGAACCTGAGGAGGTGTTCGTCTAAACGTGTATTGGTTGACTTACAAATCCCGAGCACTGGAGAGAATGCAAACGTGATTGCGCGTGAGATGAAATTCGGATTCGTTAGGGTTGTCGGCCCGATGAAAAAAATTTGTATTCACATCCGGCGATTTGGAAACGTGAACGTGACAGGTATGACTCGCATCAGCTCTTAGTAACCAAGTGTTCACGTAAATTGGGGCCGCAATATTTGTAATTCAAGAGAACGAACAGGACGACGGACATCGGCTGGCTGAACCAGTGATTTGGGTGGTTTCATTTTCAAAAAAACCACAACTTTGCCGGTAACGGGTTCAGGCACTCCGCTTGCCAAGTGCTGAAGCATGAGAACACCAACTGTAGGTAAGCACGCCTCCCGCGTGCTGTTCGCGATCCTCGGCCTCAGCTTTTATCTTGCGGCTGGCATCGTCCCGGCCCAGGACAAACCGGCAACAATCTCGCCGCAACGAAGCGGGGTTCCAGCGAGCCGCAAAGTCTTTGTTCACTCAAAGTCTGTGCTGGTCAGCGCGGCGGTGGTCGAAGACAAGCTGCTCAAACAGACAGAGTTTCAGCAGCGCGGTTTTGTGATCACTCGTAACGTGGACGATGCAGACATCGTCATCGAGCTACGTCACGACCTGTTGACCAAATATGTCTTTAGCGTGATTGAGGTGAAGAGTCAGACTGTAGTGGCTGGCGGAAAGCTCAGTTCAATTGGCGGTACGGTGGCCGAAAAAGTTGCGAAGCGATTCATCAAAGAAATCAACGCGGTAAGTCAGCCTTAGTCAGACCGCGACTGGAGCGCAACCGTCCTCGGTTGCTTTTTTAGCATCAGTGAACCTCAGACGGCAAGCGAGACGCTTGCGCTCCAGTCAATTGCGCTGCCGCAGCTAACGCTTCATCGAGGGCCGCAACATTCTTTCCACCGCCCTGGGCCACGTCGGGTTTGCCGCCGCCGCGCCCATCGATGATTTCGCAAGCCTTGCGCATGAGCGCGTTCATGTCGCCGGTGGTTTCCGCCGAGCGCGCGAAGACCAGACGCGCCGTGTCGCCTTCACGTGAACCAAGTAAGGCAATCACATTTGAACGCGCTATTAAAGCCAGCGCGAGATGCTTGAGTGAATCAGCGGAACGATCGTCGAAGACTCGGGTGATGATCGTAGTTGAGCCGCTAGTCGTAGCGTGGGCGCGAAGCATCTCTTCAGCTTCGACGCGACTGGCAATCTCGTCCAGTTCACGAACACGGCGCGTCAGTTTCTTATTCTCATCGATCAACTTGGCGACGAGCCCGGGCGAATCTTCGCGACCCGCGCTGAATAACGCCGCCACGTCAAAGGCGGTTCTGTTCGCTTTGCGATAATCACCGACGACTCGCATTCCGGCCATGAATTGAATTCGGGCCAGGCCTTTCGCGCGTTCCCATGAGCGCACCGCAATGACGCCGACTTCGCCGGTTGATTTTGCATGCGTGCCGCCGCATGGCGTCAGATCAAAGTCGGCGATTTCAATCACGCGCAAATCGCCTTCGCGAGCGGGCTCTTTGCGCAAAGGAAGAGCGGCCGCTGCCTCTGAAGTTACTTCTTGAATCTCGATTGGTCGCGCTTCCCAGATAATTTGATTAGCGAGATCGACGGCTTGTTCAATCTTTTCATCAGAAGGATTGTCGAGCGCGACGTCAATTTCGCATTCGTGTTCGAGCACGCGAAAACTGTGCGTGGGCGCGTCGAACAACTTGACGAAGGCAGCCGAAAGGATGTGCTGGCCGGTGTGCTGCTGCATGTGATCGAGCCGTCGCCGCCAATCAACATGTCCGTGAACTGAATCGCCAACCTCGGGCGCCGGCCCCTGAATGACATGCAATACGCCATCGCTTTCAGCATCGATGCAATCTACGACACGCGCATCCCCGAGCGTGCCCGTATCGTTCGGCTGGCCGCCGCCAGTTGGATAAAACGCGGTGCGATCGAGAGTGACGGCGATCGCGCCATCGTCGCGTTCGCTTAAGTCGATTACGCGCGCGTCGAACTCGAGCAGCCGCGAATCGTGGTAATAAAGTCTTTCAGTTGCGCTCATTGCGAGTGCGATGTTATCAAATGCGAAGAGCAATCGACCAGGATTTACGGGATTGACATAATTAAAGAAGATGGATTTGGTTTTCACTTTTATCATGTCAATTAATCGTTAGGTTGCGGAACAGTCCAGGTGCAAACTCGACTCAAGTCGGAGGGCCGCCAGGCACGGCATATTTGTAGACCCTGATTGCTTAATCGTAAAGGCCCGTAGGCCGACATTGCGATTAGTGCTGTCTAAGCGCACGCAGAATCATTTATGGCTGGCATCCTGGTGGAAATGTCGGCCCTGCGGGCCTTCCGATGTTCTATAGGTTTGCCTTCTACAAAGATGCCGGGCCTAACGGCCCTTGAATAATGCGTTCGTTGGACAAGCCTGAACCGTTTAGACGAATCATCAAACCAGAATGCTATTCTGAACAGCAGTCGCAAATCGACGGCGTTGATCCATGAAGAGATTCAATTTATTAATCGCACGAATGTCCGCTGGCGTCGTGTTGCTTTTGACGCTCAGCGTCGCAACTCTCGGCCAGGACCGCCCGCTTCAGATCAAATACTGGCTGGCGATGTCGCAACCCGCTTCTCATCTGTTTGAAGTGACGATTGAAGTCGTCGCGCCTTCGGACGAAAAACTGAAGTCAATGGATTTTCAAATGCCCAAATGGTCACCCGGCCGTTACGCCGTTTTCGATTTTGCCAAGAACGTCCAGGAAGTGAAGGCCCGCGAAGCCTGTCCCGCCGGCCTTGATTGCACGACTCCCAATCTCAACGTCACGCGCGTCGACGATCAAACCTGGCGAGCTGAGTTGGGAAGTTTCCGGCCCGCAGGCGCCTCGCTGATGTTCAGTTACAAAGTTTTTGCCAACGATCTCTCCGGCACTTTTTCTCAACTTGATACGCGCCACGCGAACTTTAACGGCGGCAACATCTTCATGTACGTCGTCAATCACAAACAGGATCCGGTTGCTCTGTCGATCAATGCGCCGAAAGGCTGGCACATCGTCAACGGCCGGACTGAGAAGAAGGACCAGGGCGAATTTCAGTTTCCCAATTGGGATATCATGACGGACACGTCGACTGAGATTGCTCCCGACTGGACCGACGATGAATTCAAGGTTGAAGGAAAAACCTACCACGTCGTGGTCCATTCTCTCGGCAAAGAGGCCGGCAAGCGTCCGGCGCTGGTTCGCGACCTGGAGAAAATCGTCCGCGCTGAAACCGCAATGTGGGGACCGCCGGAATTCGACTCGTACACTTTTCTGTTTCACTTCGCGAACGATGGGCATTCAAGCGACGGCATGGAACACCTGACTTCAACGCAAATCATCATGCCGGGCGCGCTGGCGGACAAGGACATGCTGGAGGAAACGCTTGATGCAGCCGCACACGAGTTCTTTCACGTTTGGAACGTGAAGCGCCTGCGGCCGTTTGAATTGGGCCCATGGGATTTTACCCGCCCGGCGAACACGCGCGGGCTTTGGATCGCCGAAGGCATCACCAATTACTACGGTCATCTGATGCAGCGGCGGGCGGGGCTGTGGAACGACGCGAAACTGTTTACAGAGCTTACGGATCAGATATCGGAAGTGGAAAACTCGCCCGGCAGCAAGCTGATGAGCGCGGAAGAATCTTCGCTCTCAGCACCGTTCCTCGACGATGCGCCGCACGCGCAGCAGACAAATCTCGCGAACATTTCAGTCAGCTACTATCCGAAAGGCGAAGTTGTCGGGCTGGCGCTCGATCTTCTTATTCGCGGGAAAACGAATGGCAAAGCGTCGCTCGACGCCGTCATGCGCCGCATGTATGAAGAGTTTTATTTGCAGAGTCCGAACGCGACTTACTACCTGCGCGGCCGCGGTTACACGGCTGAGGATTTTGAAAAAGTTGTTTCCGAAGTTGCCGGCGCTGACATGAGCGACTTTTTCAAGCGTCACGTGCGCGGAGTCGAGCCGCCGCCTTACGAAGAAGCGTTCGCTCAAGTTGGATTGCGTTTTTTACGCACTGCGCGCGCGCCGGTGACTCTCGGCATAAGCGCTGATGAAAGCGAGATCGCAAATTTCAAGATTGCCAGTGTTAGACCGGATTCACCGGCAGCAGCGGCCGGTCTGGAAGTTGGCGATGCCATCACCTCGTTCGGAGGAAACAAATTTACTTCCGTGAATTTTTCGAAAGTGCTGGCTCGTTACAAACCCGGCGATCGCGTGCAGGTGAGTTTCCTGCGCGGCGCTCGACCCATGACGGCGACGATCACTCTGGGTCCGCCGCTACTGTTTGATTACAAGATTGAAGAGAACCCGAATGCTTCGGTGGAAGCGAAGGCTTTGAGGGCGGCGTGGCTGAATGGAAAGTAAGTTATCCGCAGATTACGCAGATTTTGGAGTGCGCCGGCAGAGCGAAGCGGCGACGGCGCTTTGGATCGGTTTGTGTGAACAAAGAAAGAGCAAAGGAACAAACTACAGCCTCTCGACGAACATGACTTGGCCAGACGATCGGTGATTCATGCTTAATCCAAAGCGCCGTCGCCGCTTCGCTCTGCCGGCGCACTCCAAATTATTGCTTCACTAATCGCGACGCGATCACTTTCGCCGCAGTCGCGCCGGCGCCGACTGCCCCCGCGATTGTCGGCGCCAGAGGATTGGCCACATCACCAATCGCGAACACATTCGTGACGCTCGTTTCCTGTTGTGAACCGACTATCACAAAAGATCGCTCATCGAGTTCCAATTGCCCTCGAACAAAATCCGTGTTCGGTTCAAATCCAATTCTAATCAGCACGCCCTGCACGGCCATTTGAAAAGGTTTGATGGCGCCGGCGCGTTCAATCTCGACTGCTTCTATTCGATCGTTGCCGATGATTCGATGCACGACTGATTCAGGAAAGATCGTGACGCAATGATTCGTGGGCAGCGCTTCAGTGAACTCGCGACGCGCGCGCAGCTTGCGGCCACGATGAACCAGAGTGACTGTGGGGCAAACCTCAGCCAGCATCAAAGCGTTTTCAGCCGCAGCGTCACCGCCGCCGATGACACAGACATCTTTTCCCGCAAACTGATCTCGATCGCGGGCGCCTGATCCGATGATGCCGCGGCCGGCAAATTCCGTTTCGCCGGGAATCCCCAGGCGTCGTCGCCGCAAACCCGTGGCGATGATTATCGCGATCGCCTGAAGCTGTTCCCCACTCTTCAACGTCACGCGCTTTGCTTTCAAGTCCACGCTCTCAATCTCAACGTTGGTCCAGAGATCGAACTCGCCGTCACCAGTCTGTTCGACAAATCGGTCGCGCAGCTCGATGCCATTCTCTGCGTGCAAACCGAGGTAGTTGTTGATTGGATTGTGAACTGAGAGCAGCTGGCCGCCGACCTCTTCCGCTTGTTCGAGCACCAGCGTGTCGAGGCCCAACTCGTCACACCAACGCGCCGCGGACAACCCCGCCGGACCAGCTCCAATAATCAAAACGTCATGCATCTTCTGTAACGCAAACTGTTAGTTTGCGGATTCAATAGAGAGGATTAACAGGATTGACAAGATTAAGAGCAAGAAACTAATTGCTTTTCTCCAATTCTATTAATTAATGGCCTTACTAATCCGGATCGGGCGGCTGATAAAGATTCGGAATGCTCGCGATGACCGCGTCCGGCAGCGGCTTCAGCTTCAACTGTTCAATCAGGAATTGAATGCGATCGCGACGAGCTTCAGCGTTGAGCGAGTGCGGCGCTTCATAAAACTTGACTTGTTTCGGATCGCTGACGATGGCGGCGTGTTTCTGGGCCAGCTCGGGCGTCAGAAACTTTTCCTGATTGGCAAACTGGAGAAAGACGACCGCCGGCGCGGCGTGCGAAACGTACTTGCCTTGATCGAGATAATAGTATTTCGCGACCAGGGCATCGAGCTTTTCCGCTCCCACCTTCTGGCGAAAGTCCTGGTAGCCCTTGGTTTCGGCGTTGACTTCGTCCGACAGCAAGCCGGCCATCAGGACGAAAGCTTTGACCCGTCGATCCAGTCCACTCAGAAGCGCGCCCACACCCGCGTTATAACTGTGCCCAACATAAGCGATGCGTTTGCGATCGACATCTCTCCGCGCTACGAGCAGATCAACCCCGCGTTGCATGTCCATCACCGACTGGAGAAACTCCGTAGCATTACGTTCGTCGAGCGGTTCCTTAATCGGTTCATGACCGGGACGAGCGATTGGCCCATCAATCAAAAGTGAAATCACGCCGGCAGGGGCAAGCGCGATTGCTTCGTCGAGGAACTGTCTGCGATTACGCATCGAAGAGTTTGACCAATACCAGTGCCCCCAGATGATCGCGGCGAACGGGCCGCGCCCTTTCGGCGCCACCAGATAGGCGGGAACGACACCGCCCTTCGGACTGGCATAAGTAAGGTCGTAAACCGTTGCCTGCGCCCGGCGCTGAACTCCGACCTGTTTGATTTCGAGCGGCGCCTTTCGATCGTAGTCGAAGTGGCGGAGCATTTCCGGATCCTGGGCTCGCGCGAAGGTGGCGCAGAGCACGAGAATTCCGATCGGCAAAGCGTTTCGCAGAATGCGTCTCAAGATTCCCATGAGTTACCTTCCTTACCGCAAATTCTCCCGATTGACAATACTACAGCCGCGGTGCCACGCTGACCGCGCCAAAGGAAAACCATCATGCCCCTGACAATTGCGCAACTAAGATGCCGCTTTGCAGCAGCTGTGCTGTCCAGCCTCATCGTCCTACTCCTCTTTGGCAGCAACGTTATCTGCGCTCAAACAACATCTGCGAAGCTTGATCAATTTGGCAACGTCAATGCCGAGGATGCGATGGCGCGGCTGGATGGCTTTGCGCTCGAACTGCAATCGCATTCGGACGCGCTACTTTCGCGAACGCCGCCCTGCGGCCCGGAGGTAGACTGGAGCGCAACCGTCCTCGGTTGCAGACTTGAGTTTGAGATGCCGAGAGTGCAAGCGAGGACGCTGGCGCTCCAGTCGCGGCAGCCCTCTAGCGAGACAGCCAATTGTGAAAGGAGGAATCGAGATGCGTCTGACTGAGATGGTTTCGTGCTCTGGTTGAGCGGCCAAGCTGGCGCCTAAGGTCCTCGCTCAGGTGCTGAGCGGGCTTGAGAAACAACCTGACGATCCGAATCTGCTGGTCGGTTTCGACAAAGCGGACGACGCCGGAGTGTATCGTTTGCGCGACGATCTCGCCCTGGTGCAGACGCTCGATTTCTTCACGCCGATCGTTGATGACCCGTTCGATTACGGACGCATCGCGGCGCTTAACTCGATCAACGACGTGTGGGCCATGGGCGGCACGCCGGTCACCGCGATGGCGATTACCTGCTTTCCAAAAAAAGGTGTCGACTTTGAGATTCTCAAAGAGATCATGCGCGGCGGTCTGTCTGTGCTAACTGAAAACAAAGTTGCGCTGGTTGGTGGCCACAGCGTCGATAACGAACAGATCATGTTTGGCTATTCAGTCACCGGCGTAATCGATCCGAATCATGTAGCGACGAATGCCGGCGCCAAACCCGGTGACGTGATCATCCTGACGAAGCCGATCGGCACGGGAGTGATTTCAACGGGAATCAAACGCGCGACAGCCTCGCCCGAAGTTGTCGCCGAATCAATCGCGACGATGATGACGCCGGGCAAATACGCGGCGGAAGCAATCGCGAAGTTTGATGTGAAAGGCGCGACCGACGTTACCGGCTTTGCCTTGCTGGGCCATGCGTGGGAGATGGCCTGCGCCAGCAATGTGACGATTGAAATCGAGTCGGCGAGTGTGCCCTTGATTACTGGCGCGCTGGAGTTGGCGGCCTCGGGGATGCTGACTGGAGCCGATAGAACCAGTCGCG
>Ga0207653_10000210_pt1 | contig 39415 bp, 37 predicted proteins | sample KBSK5251metaG_FD_184341 | JGI IMG/M metagenome (GOLD analysis project Ga0207653, IMG submission 184341) | Corn, switchgrass and miscanthus rhizosphere microbial communities from Kellogg Biological Station, Michigan, USA - KBS K5-25-1 metaG... | ecosystem: Host-associated > Plants > Roots >...
AAGCGGACCGAGCCTCAGCTGTCCTGCCGAGCCTGCGGTACATGTCTGCACGGGCGGAATGCGCCAGGTAATAATTTGCCAATTCGCCATGTTCCAACAGCGCGTCGATATGCGCCAGACCGGCCTCTGGACCATCGCACATGGCGATGGCCACAGCACGATTTAGTTGTACAACTGGCGAAGGATGAATTCGTAGCAATCGATCATAGAGCGAAACAATCTGCCGCCAGTCGGTCGCCGCGACTGATTCCGCCTCCGCATGAACCGCCGCAATCGCAGCCTGCAGTGTGTAAGAGCCGAAGCGTTGGGACTTCAGGGCTTGCTCCAGCAATGCTAACCCTTCAGCGATCTGCTCTCGGTTCCAGAGCGAGCGATCCTGGTGCTCCAGCAAAATCAGCTCTCCGGTCGGCGAGGTTCTCGCGGCGTGGCGAGATTCCTGCAGCAACATCAGGGAAAGTAATCCGATGACTTCCGGCTCTGGCTGGAGTTCGAGCAGCAGACGGCCCAGTCGAATCGCTTCGCCGGTTAGCTCGGCGCGCGTTACCTCCGCTCCGGCCGCCGCCGAATAACCTTCGTTAAAGACGAGGTAGATGACGTGAAGCACCGCGCCCAGTCGCGCCGGCAATTCCTCGGGCGTCGGCACCTCGTAAGGAATCCGTGTCTCGCGAATCTTTGTCTTGGCGCGCACAATGCGTTGCGCCAGCGTACGCGGATTGGTGAGGAAGGCCTTTGCTATCTCCTCGGTTGTCAGCCCGCACAACTCACGCAAGGTGAGCGCAACCTGCGCTTCCGGCGGCAGAGATGGATGACAACAAGTAAAAATCAGACGCAGGCGATCATCCTCAAGGGCATCTTCAAAGCTATCATCAAGGCTGTCCTCTTCATCAGACTTTTCCGCCGAACTCAGTTGCGCTTCGAGATATCGCGCGAGCTCGTCCTGGGACGCGTCGAATCTTGCGCGTCGACGCAGAGTATCAATGGCTTTGAATCGCGCCGTGGAAATCAACCATGGTCGTGGTGCGCCGGGTACCCCACTCTGCGGCCAGAGGCTCAGCGCAGCCGCAAAGGCTTCGTGCATCGCCTCCTCGGCAAGATCAAGATCACCGAGCAAGCGGATCAGAGTTGCCAGAATTCGTCCCGACTCCACCCGATAAAGGGAGTCGAGCAATTCGCTTATCTGTTCATCTATCTGATCGTGGGAACGCTCGGACATGAAGACGACCGTAGCAAACCAGCAATCCCGAATCAATTTAGCAAACGGCAACGCTGGTGGTGCCCTGGTTTAGTTTTTGTAACGCAAACTGTTAGTTTGCGCGCGTTGAGGCCATTCACTTATCGCAAACTAACAGTTCGCGTTACAAAATCACGAGCAATCCCGGCTGGGTGCAGTTCATGGAAAAGAACCGGTGACGAAATCAGGCCTTACCAGCCACCTGAACACTCTGAAGAAATTCGGCGAAAGCCGGGTTGCTCAACAGGATTCTCTTTGTTTTTCTGTCTTCGTTGGTATTCCACTCCTGGACAGCCTTTTTGAGTTGTCTTAGTCCCCAACGTTCTTGCAGCACGGGATCGGCCTGCTTGAGCCGTTCTATTTTCCTTATGAGCGCCCGGTTAATCGGGCAGAGAAGATCCTTCGGCTCAATGTCGAGCGTGTCATAGAGAACCCAACGCTTGAGAGTTCTGAGATAACCGGGGAGTGAGACATGGAAACCGCCGATTCCAATGTAAGGCTTGATCGTTATTACTTTATGAGCGAGATTGCCCGGCAGGAACAGAGTCTCGTTGGCTTGCACGATGAACCAGCAGGAAGAGGAAAGTTTGAGAAAAGTAGGCAAATCGAAAGCAGCCCAATCATTGAGCTGATCGCGATCGACGTCCTGAAACCCTTCTGCTTTTCCCTCGACGCGGTCCCAGGCCAGCCAAAGCTTCTGACCGACAAAACAATGATTACTTCCGTCACAGTCGTCCTGGTGCGAATCGGTGACATTTCCGCGCGAGCTAATAACCAGGGTCATCATCTCGATGAGGCGCACAAAATCTCGATGCTCGGACAGGATGTCGAAATCGCTCAGAGCTGAAAAGTCTACGGCGTCGGCAAACTTCTTACCGCGAAAGTGCAAATCCGTGACCCCCAAAATGGCGCGGTTTCCCTCCCACCTTCTCATCACCTCAGGGATTCTCAAGCTGCGCTGCGTGCGTGATGGACCAGTTTGCACGCGGGCTTTTTGCGATACCGGAAAACCGTTCCGAATCGCTTGAGACAGCGCGCTCCGCGGGTCCTGCGTATGCTGTTTGATCCGAACTGGAAAATTCCTCAGGAGACTTACGTGCCCCTTGATCATCTTTGAAAATAATCCGCGCCGGTTATATCGCTCAGGCCGAACTTGTTTTTCCCGGAGAGCCGCGAAGTCCCTGGGTTGTGCTGCCAGGGTGACATCCATCCCGGCCGCTTCTTCCCATAGCGCCTGAATGTTCTCGCCCACGCCGCTCCTCTCTATTGTTGCTGGTCGTCAACTGGCTGCCACTTTACGAGTTCCTTAACGATCCCTCTGAAACGCTTTCTGTGCCGAAGAGGTTTTCCTAATTTGTTAAATACGTCCGGCTCAAAGTCGAACCAGCATTCTTCATGGTCCCACCGCATGCCGTGACTCTTTCGCAGCCATTCCGGCAGATCTTCAAGCTTGATCTCGGGTCCCGTAATGGGAATCAACCTTTTTTTCAATCCCCATCCCGCGCCCAGTTCCAGGAGGACTTGAAAAGAATCAAGCGCATCCTTTGTGAGTACGGCGATGATAATCTTGCACTGCTCGATATCGTCTCTCAGGTTGTTTGCGATTTCGGTGCCCATCGATAAGCCATGCGTGGGGACGCTGGTGCAGCGGATCTCATCTTCTCGCAAATCGGCGGTCTTTAGTAAATCCGTGAGTAGCGTTACGAATGAAGAGTCGCGGCTCGAGTGACTTATGAAGATCTTTACCTTCCGCGGTCGACTATGAGAGACAGGCACACGCTTTTTTGGTTTCATTTCAGTCCTCGATAATGTAGATAGGCTGGCAGGAGTGCTGAAAAACTTCGCAGGCTCTTGGGACCAGCCTGTCAAACTTGCGAACAGTATGTTCTATTCTGCGAATGTGTCAAGATTTTGCTGGTTCGAAGGTAAAACTCATATCAGGAATATGACGTACAGGTAAACCTATGAGTTTCTTACAAGTGGATTGGCAGCCGCCGGCTCACTGGCAAAAGATCACGACGATCGAAATGCACACCGGCGGCGAGCCGTTGCGTGTGTTCACGTCGGGCTTGCCGGAGATCAAAGGCGCGACCGTGCTCGAAAAGCGTCGCTACTTTCGCGAGCACTACGACCATATCCGCAGGGGAACCTTGTGGGAACCGCGCGGACATGCGGACATGTACGGAGCGATCATCACGCCATCCACAGACGCCGACGCCGACGTTTTCTTTCTGCACAACGAAGGCTACAGCACGATGTGCGGTCACGCGATCATTGCGCTGACAAAGCTGGTATTTGAAACCGGCATGGTTCGAAAGGAAGGCGATAATCCTCAGGTCACTTTCAACGTGCCGGCAGGTAAAGTTCATGCTCGGGCGGTGATCGAAGATGGGAGAGTTCGTGAATCATCGTTTCGAAATGTTCCTTCGTTCGTTTACCTGCAGGACCAACAGGTCGAAGTGCCGCAAGTTGGAACCGTGCGCGTCGACGTGGCCTACGGCGGCGCATTTTACGCGTTCGTCGACGCAGCGCCGCTGGGCCTTTCTCTCACCGCAAACGATTATTCAAGACTGATCGATTATGGCCGTCGCATTAAGAACTCGGTCATGCAGAAGTTTTCGATCGTACATCCGTTCGAGGACGATTTGAGCTTTCTCTACGGCACGATTTTCACCGGACCTGCGTTTGAGTCCGGCCATCACAGTCGGAACGTCTGCATCTTTGCGGAAGGCGAAGTTGATCGCTCGCCGACCGGCACAGGCGTCAGCGCGCGAGCTGCGATTCACTACGCGAAAGGCGAGTTGCAGCTCAATCAGAAAGTTACTATCGAAAGTATCCTGGGCAGCCTGATGACTGTTCAGGTGGTGGAAGCCACAAGGTTTGGCCCTTACGACGCGGTCATTCCTGAGGTCAGCGGCGCCGCTTCGATCACCGGCCGAAACGAATTCTATTTTGATCCTGAGGATCCGTTCCGTGAAGGTTTCATTCTGCGATGAGATCTTACTGCCGGATCACCGTTTGAACTCGGATCAATTTCCCGGCCCAAGGGCCAACGTTCACCAATGAACTCGAGGCCAACGCGGGTGATGCCATCAGCGGCAACTTCACGCGAACGGATCGCCGCAAAGATCGAAACGCCGTCGCTCACGCTGCTCAGCTTGAGAATACGTCCCACTTCAACATCAAGATTGGTCGGAACACAGGTCCCCAAAGTGCTAATCGTTTCCGTGACCGTGTGTTCACGCTGACTCGGCTTCCCATTTCTATCCAGCGTTTCCACCAGGATTTCGAGCGGGATAATCAGACGCGGCTCTCTTCTTTGTTTGGCCAATTGGGCCCGCGTCAGCCTCCACAATGAAGCTGATCCGACATTAACGTGCAGCGGGTCGTATCTAATCGTGGGATCTTTTTCGAAGCTTAGCGGCGGGTACTTGCCGATAAATCCAACCCCGACGCGAAACCTGGGTGGCTCGTTTGGTTCGCCGGTTGAGACGGCCGAAGCGTGGCGCACCAATCCCCAGACCGAATACATCGGTTCAGAATAATCGAAGCAGCGCAGTTGGTACGGCAGAGGGATGATCAGTTGGACCAGACGGCCGACATCAATCGGACGACTCAGGATAAAACCTGCTCCGAAGTGATTCACGTCAACCAGTCGTGACGGTTCGTTCCACTGGTAATCAACTGTCTCTCTGCAAACAACGTGAATGGGCAGCCTCAAAGGCAGCCGTGCCCGGCGGCGGGTAAACTGTCTTTTGATTTCCACGGATAACCCCTGGTTCTGAGAATTTGAGAGTTTGGGGCTGGTGAGGCCGGCGATTGTCAGTATAGCGAAAAAGTTTCTGTTGCGGTGATGTCAATTTGAGCGAATCACCCGCGTCGTTACGCATGCCTCCGGCGTGCTTCAGATGTACCTCTCCGAATTAACTTAAACCACTTCCAGAAAAACCTCCGGTCGCGGCTGGCTCTGGACTGGAGCGCAAGCGTCCCGCTTGCAGAAGATAGGCAACCGAGACGGTTGCGCTCCAGTCAGTTTCCAGTACGCAAGCCTCCGGCGTGCTTTGACTGGAGCTGCTGCGTGAGCACGCCCGAGGAATGCGTACCGAGCGCAAGCGCCTCCGCTTCCAGAAAATGGCGACCGAGACGGTCGCGCTCCAGTCAAAAAAAGGCCGAATGCAATCGCATCCGGCCCCTTTCAATCCAATTAGGATTTCCGTGTCTTACCCGACCTTGGTCCCACACTCGTCGCAGAACTTCGCGCCGGGCTTCAGATCGTTTTGGCAGTTCGAGCACTTTGCCGGAAGCTGCGAGGAACCGCAGTCGCTGCAGAACTTGGCTCCGGCTTGAAGTGACGCACCGCACTTGATGCACTTCTGCGATGAAAGTCCGGTGACTTCCGGTGATGCATCTTTGTGCCTCATCGCATCGCTCATGGCGCCGGCCATCGCGTTGCCGACGGCGAAGCCCGCGCCCAGCCCGGCACCCAAGCCCGCGCCGCCGCTGGGGTTCTGGGCCGCGTCTCGCATCGCCTGCGCAGCTTCGAACTGAGTGTACTTGCCCATGTCTCCGAGCACGCCCATCGAAGTGCGCTTGTCCATGGCCGCTTCGACTTCTTCGGGCAGCGAAATATTCTCGACGACGAATTTTGTCAGTTCCAGGCCGAGCGTCTTGAACTCTTCCTGCAACTTCTGTTTTGAAAACTTGCTCAGCTCGTCATAGTTCGAAGCCAGGTCCAACGCCGCGATCTTTGATTCACCAAGCGCGTCGGAAAAACCGCTCACCAAAGTGCGGCGAAGTTGGCCTTCGATGTCTTCGGTCACGAAGTGTGCGTTCGTGCCGGCGATCTGTTTGATCAATTCGCGCGGATCGGCCACACGCATCGAATAGATGCCGAAGGCGCGCAGGCGCACCATGCCGAAATCGGCATCGCGCATCATGACGGGATTGGACGTGCCCCACTTCAGATCGGTGAACTGCTTCGTGTTAACGAAATAGACTTCAGATTTGATTGGCGAATTGAATCCGTGCTTCCAGGCGCCAAGTTTGGAAAGGATTGGTGTGTTGCCGCCTTCGATTGTGAATCGGCCGGGGCCGAACACGTCGGCGATCTGCCCCTCGTGGACGAACACTGCGGCCTGCGATTCGCGCACAATCAATTGCGCGCCGTTCTTAATCTCCTGATCGCGCACCGGAAAGCGATACATCATCGTATCGCCGCTGTCGTCGAGCCATTCGATGACTTCGATGAACTGTGCGCTCGGGCTGAGCCGGTCAAGAATTCCCATTTTGTTTTCGATCTCCTTCGTGCTAACAAACCGTCTTTTAGCACCGTCATTATACGCGTAACAGCAAACCAATGTTCAAGAAACCGGACTGGCCAATGTTTATCGGCCCTCGACCGAAAATGCGACGTCCGTTGAGCAAGATCAGAGCCGAGTATTCGCTGACGGTTGGCCGGCAGGGAAAACCACCGATCGTGAAGATCAAGCTGCGGCGGTTGCTTTAGAGACTGTTGCCCGAGAGGTTTCGTTTTTCCTCACTCGCCGCTGCCAAAGCCACACCAGGACCAATCCAATAAATCCGCCCGCCACATCAATCATGCTGTCATGAATCGAGGCGCCGCGCGTGGGCACAAACAGTTGATGAAATTCATCGCTCAGCGAATAAGCGATCACAACTATCAGTGACAGCCAGAACCAACCAGTCCGCAGAAACGCTCGCGACGACGTTCTAAATGATCGGGCCGCCAGAATTGCCAGGATGGCATATTCGGTAAGATGGCCGGCCTTGCGAATAAGCAAATGGAGGAATTCCAGCGTTTCCTGGCTGGCGCCGGGAAACAACCAACGCAACGGCCTGAGCAGAAAGGACGTGTGCGAACCTGATAGGACGTCTCCCGATCCAATAAAGATTAAGACCGCCCAAACCACCAACGGACCGTAGCGAATAAGCCGACTGCGCGTCGATGACCGACCCTGGTTGCCGTTCTCAACTCGAATACGCAGCTTCTCCTCGTCCATTGCTCTCCAGCTAAAACAAAAAGATTAACCTATCTTACTGCCGGCAAGAAACAGGGCTAGTTGATGGTGAAGGGGTCGCTTTGCAAGACGCATGGAGAAACCGTTGAAACGGTTCTTTCCGATTCTCGCGGTCTCTGATCACCGGGCTGAAGCCCGGTGTGAATGAGAGTAAGACTCTCAGAGTCTTGCGGAGAAGCTTCTCGACGCCGCCAATAAGCTGTAGCTCATTCGTAACGCAACGCATCGATCGGATCCAGCGCCGCGGCTTTGCGCGCGGGATAGTAGCCAAAGAAGACTCCTACGGCGATTGAGAATACGACAGAGCCGACAATCGCCATCGTCGAGATCAGCGTTGGCCACCCGAGCATCCTGGGAATAGCCAGCGACACTCCGACGCCGAGCAGAATTCCGACGGTGCCTCCCATCAAACTCAGCACGATCGATTCGATCAGAAATTGGCTTTTCACCGCGGAGGAACGCGCGCCGATGGCCATGCGAATACCGATCTCGCGTGTGCGCTCAGTGACCGACACCAGCATGATGTTCATAATGCCAATTCCGCCAACCAGCAACGAAACGCCGGCGATACAGGCGAGCAACAACGTCATAGTGTTGTTGGTTTCGTTCGCAGCCTGGGCGATATCACTCATGTTACGCACAGTAAAATCATCAGGGTCATTCGCGTTTAGTTTGTGACGCTGGCGCAGCAGTTCGGTTATCTGTTGCTGGGCCGTGTAGGTCGCGTCCGGAGAAACTGCTGAGACGTAAGCAATCTGCAAACGCGGACTGCCGAGAATTTTCTTTTGTACCGTCGTGTAAGGCGTGAAGGCGATATCGTCCTGATCACGGCCCTGCTGATCCTGTCCCTTCCTGACCATCACTCCAATTACGCGAAACGGCAGATTCTGTACACGAACCGTTTGGCCAATCGGATCGCCGCCGGCAAACAGGTTGTCGGCAATCGTTTGCCCGATGACGAGCACGCGGCCGGCGGTGCGCACGTCCGATTCGGTAAAGAACTCGCCGCTCTGAACCATCCATTTGCGCACTTCAGGATACTGTTCGCTCACGCCTTGAATGGACGTGTTCCAGTTCATGTTGCCGGCGACCAACTGTCCGCGCGAGTTTACGGTCGGCGTGACCATTGAGACGCTGGGGACCTCGCGCTTGATGGCTTCGAGATCTTCAACGGTCAAAGTGTTGGTTCCAGTGTCGCCCGTGCCGCTGCGCACGCCGCCGACGTTTTGCGCGCCCGCGCTGACGAACAGAAGGTTCGTGCCGATGCTATCGATTTGCGCCGCGACTGCCGCTTGCGCGCCCTGGCCGATGCTTACCATCGCCACCACCGCCGAGACACCGATGATGATTCCCAGCATCGTCAACGCCGCGCGCATCTTGTTGCGCTGCAAAGCGCGAAAAGCAACTCGAATGATCATTAAGAGGTTCATGGTTATCCTGTCCAGGTGTCAGAACGGGGAGCGGTAGCGACCCGATCATCCAGTTCCACTAGACCAACATCCTTCGTTTGCGTCTTGATCCGGTCGCTACCGCTCGCGGTTCTGACACGCTGCGTAATCTGTGAATTAGTCTTCATCTTCGTCATCTTCAATCGCCGGCAGGTTTCTTAACTCTTCCGCCGCGTTGCGCTGAGCTTCCACCCGATAGTCTTTCTTGATCTTTCCATCCTTGAACACGACCACGCGTTGCGCGTATTGCGCGATGTCCATCTCGTGCGTCACCAATATCAAAGTGATTCCACGTTCGCGATTCAAGCGCTGAAATATTTCCATCACTTCAACCGACGTGCGCGAATCCAGGTTCCCGGTCGGTTCGTCGGCCAGAATCAAGGCCGGATCGTTTACCAGGGCTCGCGCCACCGCGACGCGTTGTTGCTGACCACCTGATAGTTGATTCGGATGATTCTGTTCCCGGCCGGCGAGTCCGACCGCGGCCAGGCTTGCCATCGCGCGCGCGTGCCTTTGACTACCGGACACGCCGGCGTAAAGCATCGGCAACTCAACATTCTCAACCGCGGATGTGCGCGAAAGCAGATTGAATCCCTGAAAGACAAAACCAATCTTGCGCGAACGAATATCGGCGCGCTCATCTTTGGACATTTCAGAGACGTCCTGACCGTCGAGGATGTAGCTGCCCTTGGTCGGCCGATCCAAACATCCGAGAATGTTCATCGTGGTCGATTTGCCTGAGCCTGACGCGCCCATGATCGCGACGAATTCGCCTTCACGAATTGTGAGCGAGACGCCGCGCAGCGCGTGCACCTGAACATCACCCATCGTGTAAGTCTTGTGGATGTGCTCCAACTGAATCACCGCACGCGCTTCCGGCTCCGTCACGAGGTGCAGGCCGCTTAAGTCTGGCTTTGTGATTTCCTGAATTGCTTGCATGTTCTTCTTCTCGACTTACCAAGTCACTCCGTCTTTTTTAGTGGCACAGACTGAAGTCTGTGTAGATTTCTGGACTGGTCCAAATCACAGACTTGAAGTCTGTGCCACTTCCTCTTTTACCGACCGCGTCCGCCGGTTCTAGGCGCGCTACCAAATCCGGGCGCTGAGCCCTGATTCGCATTGGTCTTGCTGGCACTGGATAGCGTCTGGCCCGTAATCACCATTTCGCCTTCGACCAAATTGCCTTCGACGACTTCAGTCGACGCACCGTCACTCAAGCCCACCTTGATCCGCTTGCGTTGCGGTTTTCCATCCTGACCCAGCACCCAAACGATTCGCGTCTGGCCGGCAAGGACCGGGGCCGTCGCCGGCGCAAACTGAACGTCACTGCCGTTTCCGGATCTCTGTGACGCGTCGCCCGCGCCTGATTGCCGGCGTCCCTGCCCGTTGCCATTTCCGCCGCCTGTTCGTTGGCCGCCGCCGTCCTGTGGGGTGAAGCGAAGCGCCGCATTCGGAACTTTCAAAACATTGTTGCGCTCATCGATCGTAACCGTCAGGTTGGCTGTCATGCCGGGCTTCAGCTTCTGTTCGGGATTGTCGACATCGATCACCACGTTGTAGGTGACCACGTTCTGAACGGTCACCGGATTCAGACGCATCTGCTGAATCTTGCCGTCAAAGTCTTTGCCCGGAAATGCATCGACGCTGAACTTCACCGATTTGGCGTTCTCGACTAATCCAATGTCCGCCTGATCGATGTTCGCGATGACCTGCATCTTCGTCAGATCGTTCGCGATAGTGAATAGTGTCGGCGCCGATAAACTCGCGGCGACTGTCTGTCCGACGCTCACGTCGCGTGAGACGACGATACCGTCGATTGGCGAGGTGATGGTCGTGTGGGCCAGGTTGACTTCAGCCAGTTGCAGCGCCGCGGCCGCTTGTTGCACCTGGGCTTCGGCTGCCTGGACCTGCGCCTGCGATTGTTGGACACCGGCCTGAGACTGTTGCACCTGGGCTTGTGATTGAGCGATGCCTGAGCTCGTAGCCGACTGTTCGCTCAAAATCGCCTGGTTCAATTGCGACACGCCTTGATCGTATTTTGCCTTCGCCGTCTGATAAGCAGTCTGGGCGACGTCGAGTTCGCGTTGCGCAATTATCCCGTTCTTGACTAATGATTCCTGCTGCTTGAGGAGGCTCAGCGCGTCGTCCTGTTGGGCTTTCAAAACTGCCAGGTTGGCGCGGGCTCCGACCGTACCTGCCTGATTATTTTGCGCGGTTGACGCTGCAGCCTGGGCTTTGGCCTTGGCATCAGTCACGCCGGCGCGCGAATTCGCGACGGCCGCGCGGGCCTGCACCAAACCAGCCTGGGCCTGTTGCAGATTGGCGCGCGCTTGATCGACCTGCGCTTTACTAACCGCCGGGTCGAGCTGCGCTATGACCTGTCCTTTTTTCACGATTGAGTTGTAGTCCGCCGTCAGAGACGAAATAGTTCCCGAAGCCTGACTGCCCACCTGAACAGTTGTTACTGCCTGCAGAGTTCCGGTGGCAGTAACACTGTTGCGCAAGTTGCCGCGCTCAACTTTTGCGGTCAGATACTGTGCGGCGCCGGACTGTCCGCCCCAAAAATAGAAGGCTGCCAGGGCAAGAAGCGCCAGACCGCCAGCGCCGAAAATCAGGTATTTCTTCCGGCTCAGCAGTTTCCGCGAAGCAAGCTTGATCCAGCCAAAGACTTTTCCGCCGCTCCATCCATTTACTAATGGCCGTTCACGAATAATTTCAGTCGACATGTGTTTTTCCTGTTAAAGATTTGTGAAAACGCGCCCGAAAATCTCGCAAATTGGACGCTATTCAACTAGACACCGGCAAGAGCCATACCGTTACACGCGAGGCTGAGGTCAGTACCATCTGCGTCAGCGATGGTTTAAAGAGGCCTCCTTATCCCACCCGCTGACGCAGGTGTACTGACCCGGTGTAACGGAAGAGAACGGTTCGGTGTCTGGCACATTGAGAGGCTACAGGCCTCACATTTGAACAAGGAGTTAAGGGAATGAAAAAACTTAAGGTAATTCTGGCAATAGCCTCTCTCTCTGCTGTTGCTTTGGCAGCTTCAATTGCCGTGGCGCAGTCGGTGAAAACCGATCAGGCGAACCAGCAGGGCCGTCGTCATGAATGGCGTGGCGAGGGCATGAAGCGTGGTTTCCACCGAGGTGGCGTTTTCAATCGTCTGAATTTAACCGACGATCAAAAAGCGAAGATGAAACAAATCCGCGAGAGCTTTGCGGAACGCAACAAAGGTCTCATGGCTGATTTGAAAGCCAAGCGGCAGGAGTTGCGCCAGGCGAGTGAAGGCGGTACGTTCAACGAAGCGCTGGCTACTCAGAAGTTGACGGAAACAGCGGGCCTGCGGGCCAAACTGATGGGCGAGAGATTCAAGCTTCATCAGGAAATGCTGACTGTCCTGACTGCTGAGCAAAAGGCCCAGCTTGAACAGATGAAAGCGCAGTTCAAAACCCAACGCGGCATGGGCCGCGGACAGGGCGGACCGCGCAACGACGAGTAACAACTTGGAGTGCGCCGGCAGAGCGAAGCGGCGACGGCGCTTTGGATTAGGAAATGGGTTCGCACTTCCAGTTGACTTGGTTAAAGATGAGCGCCTGGATACAGGTGATGTATCCAAAGCGCCGTCGCCGCTTCGCTCTGCCGGCGCTTTCCCAAAGGAACGCTTCTGTCGAACGGTTACGAACAAGCCTCCGATCTCGAACTGGCGCGGCAAGCACGCGCGGAAGACGAGTCTGCCTTCGCGGAAATTGTTCGACGCTACAGCCCCCGAGTTTTTCATGTCGCGCATCGTTTCTTTCGCGATCGCAGCCAGGCCGAGGAAGCCGCGCAGGAGACTTTCCTGAAGGCGTTCGCGCAATTGAAAAGTTTTGAAGGGCGCGGCTCGATGGAAGGATGGTTGACACGGATCGCGACGAACACTTGTTTGAACCTGATTCGTACGGCGAGCCGGCGGCCGGAACTGGTCACCGCGGAATTAAGCGAAGATGAAACTGAATGGTTGGAGAGAAAAGTTACCGAGGGTTCAAGCGGCCATCAACACAATGTCGAAGACAGAGTCGTGGCCGCAGATTTAGCCGAGCGTCTGCTCGAGGGATTGAGTCCGGAAGATCGTCTGGCGTTGACAATGATTGATGGTGAACAAGCTTCGGTTAGCGACGTCGCAGAGATGACAGGATGGTCAGAATCAAAAGTCAAAGTCCGGGCATTTCGAGCGCGAAAGAAAGCCCGCGAAGCCCTGGAAAAATTGTTGGGCCGAAAGAGTCAGTAAAGTGGAAAAGATCATGAGAGACAATCACATTACCGAGATGCTCGACAGCAAGCCGTTTGCGAGTCTCAGCGAAACTGAACTGGCCACCATTCGGACACACGTCGCAGGCTGCGCCTCGTGTAGTCAGGCTTATGATGCCGCGCAAATTTCCGCTCTGCTGATCAAAGAGCGCGCTGACGAAGCTGTCGAGAACTCACTCAACGCGAATCCTTTCTTTCAAACGCGAGTCATGGCCGCCTGGCGCGAGCGACAAGAGCAGAGCGTTTCGGCGCTGCGCCGCTTATGGAACGCGACCGGTGCGCTCGTGACCACGATGGCCGCCACGACCGCCGCGCTCGCAGTGCTGACCTTCGTCGCGCCGTCATCGGATACGACGAGCCAAACTACCGCCGCACTGGTTCCCTATTCCGCCGAATCAGTTGTGCTCGATCAAAACGACAACGATCAGGTTACGGACGATCAGGTTTTGAGTGCGATCTACTCGGACGATGACGAGGGCAGGTGATTTATGACCGACATCACGCGAAATAAATGGCAGGCACGCGGTTTTGCCATCGTAATTTTCGTCCTTGGTTTTACCGCGGGTATCCTGGCGCTCAACGCCTACCGCTGGGTCCGCAATCGCCCCTCAAATCGTTTTGAACAGCTGTCCACTCGTTTGCAACTGAATGCCGATCAAAAAACGAAGATCCAGCAAATCTTTGGAGACACGCGACAGCAATTGCAAAACCTGCGCAAAGAGTCAGAGCCGCGCGTCAACGACATTCGTCAACAAGCCGACCAGCGTCTGCAACAAGTGTTGACACCGGATCAGTGGCAGAAATTTCAGCAGATGAGAACCGAGATGCGTGGAAGAAGAGGTTCGCGCGGCGGTAATGCGCCTTAGTTAATTATCGGTAGTGGCATTGACAGGGTTTACAGAATTAACAGGATTATTCAAGGTCGGTTTTTGAATTGTTCCGTAAATCCTGTCCATCCTGTCAATAAATCACCGTCTACAACGCCGCTGCGCCGGAAACGATCTCGATGATCTCGCGGGTGATCGCGGCCTGGCGGACCCGATTCATGTTCAGTGTTAGCGTGGAGATTAATTCGCCGGCATTCTTGGTGGCGGCGTCCATCGCGGTCATGCGCGCGCCGAGCTCTGAGGCGATTGATTCAAGCAACGCGCGGTAAATCTGCATTTCAACCAACCGAGGAAGTAAGCGTCCAAAGATCTCAGCCGGCGGCTGTTCGAAGATGTAGTCTTTGGTCGAAGTAATAGCTGCCCCGTCCGTTGTGGTTTCCTGCGCGATCGGCAGCAACTGCTCAACCACGACGCGCTGGGTCATCACCGATTTGAACTCGCTGAAAATAACAAAGACTTTGTCCAACCCCTCATCTTCGGTAAAGCGTTGAATCAAACGTTCGCGCGCAAGATGCACGGCTTCTTCGAAATCGACGCTGCCTTTACCAGTAATGCCGATGAATTCGCCGGCCAACTCGCGCTGACGGCGAAAGAAATCGCGGCCTTTACGACCGATCGTGACCAACTCGATTTCTTTGTCGGCATGTTGCTTAAGAAAAACCTGTGCGGCCTTGATCAGATTGGCATTGAATCCGCCGCACAATCCTTTGTCGGCCGTGATCAGAAACACCCGATAGCGCTGGTCGCCGCGCGCGTCCAGCAGAGGATGATGAAAATCCTCCGACGTTTGAGATGCGAGGTTCTCCAACATCTCACGCATCTTGTCGGCAAACGGGCGCGCATTAATGACGCGCTCTTGCGCGCGACGCAGCTTCGCGGCCGAGACCATCTTCATGGCCTTGGTCACCTGCTGCGTGTTCTTGACCGACTTAATGCGCCGGCGAATGTCTAAGAGATTGGCCATTAACTTTCGGCACAGACTTCAGTCTGTGATTGTGTTTGGCAAAAGTTACACAAACCAAAGTCTGTGCCGCTTACGCTGCTACGGCTTCCGTCTTTTCAGCCCAAACGTCCTTGAAATCCTTCAAGCTTGTTTCCAGATCCTGCTTAATCTCGTCGGTTACTGCTTTCTTCTCCCGCAGACCCTGCAAGATGCCGGGGCGTGAATTTTCGACAAAGCGCAGCAACTCACTTTCAAACTTTCCGATCTGCTCGACCGGCACGTCGTCAGCGAACCCGTTAGTCGCAGCCCAGATGAGCAGAACTTGTTTTTCCACATCCATCGGCTGGTACTGCGGTTGTTTCAAAATTTCGGTCAGTCTTTGGCCGCGCGCCAGTTCTGCCAGCGTCGCTTTATCCAAATCCGATCCGAACTGGGCAAACGCCGCGAGCGAGCGATACTGGGCCAGCGAAAGACGGAGACCACCGGCGACCTGCTTCATCGCTTTGATCTGCGCTGCGCCTCCGACGCGCGAGACTGAGTTGCCCACGTCAATCGCCGGGCGGATGCCGGAGTTGAAGAGATCGCCTTCGAGAAATATTTGTCCGTCGGTGATCGAAATTACGTTGGTCGGAATATAAGCGGAAATGTCGCCCGCCTGCGTTTCGATGACCGGCAGACTCGTCAGCGAGCCACCGCCTTTGGCGTCAGAAAGTTTTGCCGCGCGCTCGAGCAGGCGCGAGTGCAGATAGAAAACGTCGCCCGGATACGCTTCACGACCCGGCGGTCTTCTGAGCAGCAAAGAGATTTCGCGATAGGCGGCCGCCTGCTTCGAAAGATCATCGTAAATCGTCAAGGCATGCTGCCCGCGATCGCGGAAGTATTCACCCATGGCCGCGCCTGAGTAAGGCGCCAGGTATTGCATCGCCGCCGGATCCGAGGCCGTCGCCTTGACGACGATGGTGTAATCCATCGCGCCGAAATCCTGAAGCGTCTTTACGACCTGCGCGACGGTCGAAGCCTTCTGGCCAATCGCGACGTAGATACAAATTACGTCCTTGCCGCGCTGGTTGATGATCGCATCGACGGCCACGGCAGTCTTGCCGGTTTGGCGATCGCCGATGATCAGTTCGCGCTGGCCACGGCCAATCGGCACCATCGAATCGATTGCTTTCAGTCCGGTTTGCAGCGCCTCTCGGACCGGCTGGCGATCAACCACGCCGGGAGCGATTTTCTCAACCGGGTTATATTCGTCAGTCAGGATGGGACCGCGATCGTCGATCGGGTTACCCAACGCGTCGACCACGCGACCCACCAGCGCCTGGCCCACCGGAACCTGCATGATGCGGCCGGTGCGTTTGACCAGGTCGCCTTCTTTGATCTTTTGGAAATCGCCGAACAGCACGACGCCGACTTTGTCTTCTTCCAGGTTGAGCGCGAGTCCGCGCACGTCGTGCGGGAACTCGAGCAGCTCGCTGGCCATGACCTTTTCCAAACCGTGAACTTCGGCGATGCCGTCGCCGACTTTGATCACGGTGCCGACTTCAGCGACGGTGACGCCCGTTTCAAAGTTCTCGATCTGCTGCCGGATGATTTCGTTAATTTCGTTTGCTTTGATTGGTTCCATAATTCAATTTCCGACTTGCGCAGTTTGAGAGTTCAAACTTTAGTTTGTAGTTCTTCAATGCAACCTAAAGGTTGAACTCTAAACCGCTTTAGCCTGCCATCTTTTCCTTAATCTGTTGCAACTGGTTCCGCACCGAACCGTCATAGATGGTCGAGCCGATACGTGTCACCAGTCCACCGATCATTTCAGGGTCGGTATCAAATTCGATGCGAACGCTCTTTCCCGTCATGTTGCGCAGCTTTGTTTGCAGGGTCTGCTGCGTCTCACGTGCAACCGGCCGCGCCGTAGTCACTTGCGCTGCGATCATGCCCGCGCGATCGTCAAGCACCGTAGCGAACCTTCTATTAATCTGATCCAGTTCCGGGAGTCTCTGGTTCTGCAAGAGCAACTTCAGAAAGTTGACGGTGGTCGGTCGCGGTTTGGCGATTTCGATCAACCGTTTCAAGACGGCCCGTTTTTGATCCAGGGCAATCGTGGGATTAGCGAAGACCTCGCGAAGATTTGCATTGGATTGAAGCAGGTCGGCCCACGTGACCAACTCCTGCTGGACCTCGCGCGCCTCTCCACGTTGAAGCACGACATCCGCCAGCGCCGAAGCATAGCGGCGCGCTACCGTCTGCGAACTCATTGCGCGGCCCCCATTTCTTCAATGTTGCGCGCAATCATGCGGGCATCGTCGTCGGGACGCATTTCTCGCTTGAGCATCTCTTCGGCCAGCCGCACGCTTTGCTCTGCGGTGAACCGTTGCAGATCTTTCTTCGCGGTTCTGGCGGTGTTTTCGATATCTCTCTGGCCCTGCGCGGTCAGCTTCGCAATCTCCTCTTCGGTCGATTTAGCGATTCGCTCTCGTTCGGCGGCAGCTTCGCGTTGGGCATTTTCGTCGATCGTCGCGATTTGACTGTTCAGCCCGGCCAGACGCTCTTCAACTTCCTGCAGTTCTGCCAGCGCCGCATCCCGCTCCTGTCGTGCTTTCTCGAGTTCGCTCTTGATGCTTTCACGTCGCTGAGTAAAGGCCAGGCCGAGGTTTGCCTTGCGAAAAAGAATATAGAGCAGGAGCGCTACAAAAACGCCGAGATTGAAAAATTTCCAGGCTTCAAAGCCCGGATAATCGAGATACGGCAGAATACGGTGCCACCACCCGCCAGCCGCTGGCTCCAGATTACCGATCACAAATGCGCCGACTGTAATCACAATCTTCAATTGATTCCCGAATCACTGACTGAGCGGTTTAGCACGCGACTGCTGATCTCTCTCGCGATATCCCGTGATTCAATTTCGAGCGAAGCGCGCGCCTGAGTAGCTTGCTGTTGGATAGCTTCCTTCTCGGTGGCGATCGAGCCTGCCAACTGCTCGCGCATTTCATTTACTCTTCGCTGCCGTTCCAACATCGCTTCCGCCCGCTTACTTTCAGCCAGCGCATAAGCCTGGCTACGCGCATGTCGCAGCGAGCTTTCATACTCAGCCAGTTTCTCTTTCACGCTTTTCATCGTCTCCTGGGCCTCGCTTAAACGGCCGCGGGTGCGTTTTTCGCGTGACTCCAGAATCTTATTGATGGGCTTGTAAAGTGTGGCGTTGAGCACGTAGACCATCACCAAAATGATGATGACGTGCAGGATTAGCGTGCCGTCCGGCACAAGTTGAATTGAGTTTTCGGCGAAGCCGAGCACCAAAGGCATAAATTGTTTTAGCTGGGATTGATTTCAGACCGCGAACCGCTGATCTGAAGTTCCGGCCATTACTGAGACTGAGGGCGGCGTCTTCAGTTATACAGTAACCCAACTGAGTTGTACCGAAAAGCCTTGAAGGCTAACATGCGATTTTGCGACGCGTCAAGCAGGCCTGTAGGCTTCCTTGACATCATCTTTGCGCGCCGTTAGGCTAGGTCTTTTCCCTGAACTGGAGATTTGTTATCTATGCCGAAGCGAACCTTTCAACCCAACAATCGCCGTCGCGCCAAGACGCACGGATTTCGCGCGCGGATGGCCACTAAGAACGGCCGCCTGGTGCTTAAGCGTCGCCGCGCCAAAGGCCGCAAGCGACTGACTCCGTCGCATTATTAAGAGACTTGGTTTTGAGTTCGAACCTGACGCCGGCAAAAGCGCGCCAGACGTTGCCAAAGCAAAGTCGTCTGAGCGCGCGCGCCGAGTTTCAAAAAATTTATGCCCTCGGGCAACGTTATGACGGCCGTTTGATGGCCGCTTTTTTACGCAAGAACGATTTGCCGCAACATCGTCTGGGTGTGACGGCCTCGACGAAAGCGATCGGAAAGTCGGTCGATCGCAACCGCGCGCGGCGGTTGTTGCGAGAACTTTTTCGACGCAGCCGGAACGAGCTGGACGCGCTCGGGCAGCGATATGACTGGGTTTTCAACGCCAGGAGAGCCTTGCTCAGTTCGAACGAAGAACTTCGCTTTCGTGAGTTTCGTAGGATTGTTGAGCAGGTGGCGCGGGACGAAGAGTTGCACAGACTTTAGTCTGTGGAGTTCCAAGTCAAGATCACAGACTGAAGTCTGTGCCACATTAAGCGATGCGTTTTATTCTGATTTCGCTTCTGAAGTTTTACAAAGCAGTAATCTCGCCGTGGTTGCCGCCGTCCTGCCGTTTTGTTCCGACCTGCTCTGAATATGCGCGCGAAGCAATTGAACGCCATGGAGCTCTCCGAGGAACAGGCATGGCTGTCTGGCGCCTTTTGCGCTGTCAGCCCTTTTGCGCCGGCGGTTACGATCCGGTGAAGTGAGTTTTGGAGTGCGCCGGCAGAGTCCCGCTTTACCGGGACGACGACGGCGCTTTGGATTGATATTAAGTTCTCTAAGGAATGGAAAGCGGCGTCTCCCGATAACTCAGGATTGCCGTCGCACTCCAAAATGAAACAGCAGCATCGATTTCTCATTGCTTTGGTCGCTTCGGCGGCCGTCCTGATTCTTTGGAATATTTTTTTTCCGCCGCCTAAGCCGCCGCAACCCAACGCCAACGCTAACGCTGACGTTCAGCAGGCAACGTCGCCGTCGGCTTCGCCATCCGCGCAAGCCCTGGCCACAGTCACGCCCACACCCGCTCAGGCCAACGCAAATCCGCCGGCGATTCCGGACACCATCCAGCAACGAAAGTTGCGCATCGTGACTCCTTTGTATGAAGTCACCTTCGATACGCATGGTGCGGTCGCGACCAGTTGGATTCTGCGAAAGGTCAAGAAGCCTGACGGAACTTTGAAGGATGTTTATGCGGCTTCTTCGACCAAAAACAATCCGCATCCGCTCGAGTTAATTCCGGTATTGCCTCCCGGCGTTTCCGCCGATCAATTCCTGCATCCTTTTCAGCTCGTGACCGGCGATGCCGCAGTCGACGGCGTCTTGACTGGAAGAAACTACCGCACGTTTGGTCCGAATGCGGAAAGTGGTGACGAAACCGTCAACGTTCCCAGCGGCTCGAAACAAATTGATTTCGTGGTCCATGATGACGCTACCGGTCTCGACGTCACCAAGCGGTTCACGTTCTTTGCCGACAAGTACGTGGCCCAGCTCGAACTGAAACTCGCGCGCAACAATCAACCGATGCCCGAAACCCGAATGGTGATTGGACCAAGCATCGGCGATCAGAGCATCGAGCACTACTCGTTTTATTCATACGCGCCGGAGGGCCTCGCGATGGTGAACGGCGAAGTGCGCCGCATCAATTCGCTGGAGGTCCACGCCGAAAAGCGCAACAGCGGCGTGTTCGCCTCCCTGTTTGAATGGCTCGGTGCGAAGACGCCCGTAGCCAAACCTCCGGACCACGAGTCAATCGATGGCCAGGTTCAATGGGCCGGTGTTGATGATACTTATTTCGGTATGGTGGCTGTGCCTTCGCGACCGACTACGGGCCTCGAGTACCGTACCGTGGCGTTCGAACACAAGAGCAATGGCAAGGCGGAACCGAGATTCCTTACGAGCGCTCTGGTGCCGGTGCCTTCGGACGGCGCCAAGACTCTGGTCTATGTCGGGCCAAAAGATCATCGGTTGCTTGCATCCGCCAGTGACGAGGTGAAGGAAATTGGCGGCATGGCCGTCGATCTCGGCGAGGTCATTAATTACGGATTCCTCGGTAGTATGCGGCGGTTCCTGGCGCGGCCTATTTTGTGGTCCATCGATAAACTGCAGCGCATCACCGGCAGTTATGGCATCGCGATCATTCTCTTCACGATTTTTATTTACTCGCTCTTCTTCCCGCTCAAGTGGCAGTCGTCGCGCAAAATGAAGAAGGCGCAGAAATACGCGCCGCGCATGAAAGAGCTGCAAGACAAATTGAAGAGCATGAAGCAAAGCGATCCGCGCATGAAAGAGTTGCAGATGGAGCAACTCCGCCTGATGAAGGAGGCAAATCCGCTGGGTGGATGTTTGCCTCTGCTGATTCAGATGCCGTTTCTTTTTGCGCTCTATACAGCGATTACGATCTCGATCGATTTTCGTCAGGCGTCGTTCCTCTGGATCCCGGACTTGTCGAGCCCCGAACCTTACTTTCTCTACTTCCTCAGAATTCTGCCGATCCTTTTCACCGGGTCGATGGTGGTTCTGCAATTGCTGACGCCGGCGCCTTCGGCCGATCCGCTGCAGCGCAAGATGATGGCCATCGGCATGCCGCTCTTCATGCTCTACATTTTGTGGAGCGCGCCATCGGGACTTCTGCTCTATTGGTTGGTCGGAAACATCGTCGGCTTCCTGCAGCAGATGATTATCAACAAGATGACCAGTGAAGAGCCTCCGCCGTCGGATGAGAAGGGCGCAAAGAAAAAGCCCCCGAAGAAACTTAAGACGGCTGAGGCTTGACGTGTCAGAAGCCCGACCGTAAGGGAGGGCAGGCCGTGCATTGAGCAAGTTTAGATGCGGGCAAGCGCGCCCGTCCCTTCTTTTGCGTTTGCCGTCGAACCAGACTTCGTAAGGGCGAGATTTCTCTTGAGTCTACCGTCGCACCGAGCCGCGTAGCAGCGACATATTTGTAAAGCTGCGGCGCCAAAATGTTTTGAGCGCCGTAGGAGCGACACATGCATGTCGCCCGTAAACGGGCTCAGGAATCATTGCGGAACTGTGGTTCTACAAATATTTCGTCCCTACGGGACTCGGAACATTTGTCTCTTGCCGGCTCTTTGTTTTTGCGGTGCCCTCCCTCACGGTCGGGCTTCTGACTACTGAATCCTCGCTACGCCGTTTCCCGGCTTAGGAAACTTCACAAACACCATCGGGTCGTGCCCGGGCACAATCAGATCGGGCCGTGAGGCGATCTGCTTCATCCGATCCTGCGCTTTCAAATTTGAATCTGCGTCGAATGTCTGCGCAATCGGCGCGTGCTTTTCGAGGTTCTCGTACAGATACATGTTGTCTGAAGCGATGATTGCAGTTCCGCTCGCAGTACGCACGCCAACATACTGCGAAGCAAACGTATGTCGCCCGCCGGTGTAAACGCGGACGCCGTCGATAATCTCTCGATTGTCACCGTCAACCAGGTTCACCTGATTCTGCGTGTTGAGTTTCACGATGGTCAGCACGTCGTCCGGTTCAATGCCTCCATGCTTGCCGCCGGCCTGCCAGGCCGCACCCGTGTAATACGTGAATTCGTCTTTCTGAATCCAAATCTTCGCCTTCGGAAATAAATCCATTCCATCAGCGTGGTCCCAATGCATGTGTGTGATCACGACGTCGGTAATGTCGGCGGCGGTGAGCCCAAGTTTCGCGATTGCCTCGGAAGCTTTGATGAGATTTTGAATGCCTTTTCCCTTCACAACGTTTTCGTGATAGCAGCCGGTGTCGACCAGGATATTTTTTCCGCCCGGACCTTTGAGCAACCAGATCATCATCTGCAAATCAATCTTCCGATCCTTGTCCGCGCCGGCGAGCAGCGCCGACACCGGAAAGTTCGGATAGATTCCGTAACTCAGCGCATAAACTTCGTAAGTGGCGGGAGATTGTTCCTCGGCCGTTGATGACGCAGTCACGAGAGTCAGGATCGACGCCGTGAGGAGAACCCAACCCAACGTCAATCTGGTAAGCCGCGTAGCAGCAGAATGTTTATGGTACATATGAAGATCTATTTTTAGAGCTCCTTTAGGAGCGCCATGTCGCCCGTAAACGGACTCAGACGGTCTATGCCTGAATGGTTCTACAAATATCTGTTGTGTAACGGGCAATTGACAGGATGATTATGGGATTGAGAATTCTTCTTTCTGTCTATTTCTTCCCCGTTCGTTTCTTCGCTTCCTGCGGCCGAACCTGGTAATGCAGCTGCACAACTCCATCAGAAAACTTCTTCGTTGATAATAGTTTCAAAGACACTGTGCGACGCGCAGGCGCAATCAGCGGAATTCCTTCGCCGATAAATGTCGGGATGACGTGAATGATGAACTCGTCGATCGCGCCCGCATCGAGAAACGAGCCGATGATGCCGCCGCCGCCCATCATCCAGATGTCTTTGCCTTTTTGACTGCGCAGGCGTTTGGCAAATTTCTTGATCGGCTCGGTGACGAACTCGAATCCATCGAGGACTTTCTTCGGCGGCTTGCGAGAAAAGGCATAGCTCTTTATCGGGCCGTACATGTCCGGAGCGGCCTTACCTTCTTTCTGAAACTTCAGAAGCATGTCGTAGGTCTTGCGTCCCCACAGAATCGTGTCGATCGATTTGAAGAAACTTCCGATACCGTAATCGCCTTTGACTCGCGGACGATCCAACCAATCGACCGCGCCGTCCTTGCGGGCGATGAATCCGTCGGCGCTGGTGGCGATGTAAACGATGATTTTTCGGTTAGGCATGACGTGACCACTAGCTGCGAATGTATCTCACTTCATGGGATCGGATACTCTGAATTGAATCGTTGGTCGCATTCTCAAAGATTTCAGATTCAATGTCATTTGAGCGAGCGATCAGAACGATTACCGCCAAATCGATGTCTTGGAGATTCTGTTGGTATTCCAGATTCCGGTCCCCGCGTGAGAAAGATGTCGAACTCAACCTCCGCCAAACGCAGCAACGCCCCGTTTTCAATACTAGCCCATCCCATCTCGGGGACTGTTCTTACAAAATCGGGTCAAGGCATGCGAAACCTAACTCTAGCGCACGGTTATCGTCATTCTATATCTCGACGTCCCTTTCGCCTGTGTCGGCCGCTTCACGCTGATGAAGTAATCGCCGGTCTTTAGCAAGACTCCTGAGTAATCAAAATTTGCATCGTACTCTAGCCCGAGGGTGTCGTTGTCCGGTCCGAGCAGTTGGAAGACAGAAGACTTCACCGGCGTCGAAGTCAGCTTGATGGTTAGCCGCTGACCTTGCCTGGCCGTCAAGGTGTATTCGGCTTCTTCATTACCGCGGACCACGCCGTTAATGGTCGTGCTGTTTGTGCCGCGTTTGAATTCAATCTTGAGCGGTTCGGCCTTGCCGCCGTTTTGCGCGAATACAGGTGCGGCGCAGAAGAATAAAAGAACGAGACAGCCGCAGATGAACGCGGATTGGCGCAGATAGGAAGAAGAATTGCCCCTTGATTTTGAACTCATCGTCAGCTCTCCATTGATGAAAGGATCATCTGCGTTAATCCGCGGCTAATTCAACTTCATCAACATTACCGCCGCCAGCGTCTCAATGCCGTCCCAGAAATTCTGCAGTCGCAGGTTTTCGTTCTCAGCGTGCTGATTATTATCGTAATTAACAATCGGCACTGTGATGGTCACGGTTTTCAGACGCTCAGTAATAATCGACAACGGCAGACTGCCGCCCGACGTTGGCAACTTCACGATCGGATCTTTCGAAGTTGATTGCACCGCTTCGATCACTGCCATCGAGATCGGCAAATCCATTCGCGTCCGCTCGGCATTGTAACCACCCTTGCGGCTGGTGACTTTTGCGATCAAGGCGTACTGCTTTCTCTCTTCGTCCGTGGGATCTCGATCCACGACATAGAATCCCTGTTTGCGAATGTGTTCGATTAGCCGCTGGACCTGACGCTGATTATCGTTGCCTTTCACCAGTCTCAGGTCGAGCACGACGGTCGCCGTGGTCGGAATTACGTTGCGCGCCAGCGCGCCGACATCGCCGCTGCTGATCCCGTTTATGTTGAGCGACGGTTGATTGATCAAGTCCATCAAACTCTTGCCGTCGCCCTCAGTCCGGGCCAGGCCAAGCTGTGATCGCAGTTCCGAATCGTAAGCCGGCGCTTCACTAATCGCGCGTCGTTCGGCCTCGCCCAAGGGCTCAACCCCGTCGTACCAGCCGGCGATGGTCACGCGATCATGATCGTCCTTCATCGATGACAAAAGGTGCGCCAGAATCATCGCCGGATTGGGGGCCCAGTTTCCATAATGCCCGCTGTGCAACGGACGCTTCGCCCCGTACACAGTTACGTCAACGTTCTGATCGCCGCGCACGCCAAAGACCACCTGCTTGCGCCCAGATTGATGCACCGGTCCATCACAAATGATCCACGCATCCGATTGCAGCAACTCTTTATTCAGATCGATGATCTCTCCGAGATGCACCGAGCCGGCTTCTTCTTCACCTTCGAATAGGAATTTCAGATTGACTGTCGGCGTGTGGTTCTGAGCTTTCAGCGCATCGAACGCGGTGAGAATTCCCATCACGCCGGCCTTGTCGTCTGAAGCGCCGCGGGCATAGATCCGCCACTCCGAATTGATCTCACCCGTCGCCGGGAGAGAAACAATTTGCCCGCCTGATTCCATCGCGGCGCTGCGCCAGGTCGGCTGAAACGGCGGTGACGCGGTCCATTGTTTCGGATCGACCGGCTGGCCGTCGTAATGCGCGTAGAGAATGATCGAGCGCGGGGCGCCCGCAACTTTCCATTCGCCGTAAACCGCGGGCGGCGTGTCTTTGGATCTCGCTTCCAGCAAACGGGGATTGAGCCCGCGCCGCTGCATCATCTCTAAAATGAATTGAGCGTTGCGACGGATATTCGGAGTGTCGGAAGCGATGTTGGGAATCGCCAGCAGGCGTGTGAATTCATCGATGATTTGTCGCTCGTGCGCGCGGCGGTAATCGCGAATGGGAGTTTGTGAGCGCGCTGTCTGAACCGAGAGCACGAATGTCGCGGCCACAAACAACAATGCTGTCGAGGCAGAAAATGAGCCGCGGATGAACGCGGATTTACACTTATCTGAACAGGAAAGCAGTTTCAAACGATCCATCCTAATTTGTTTTTATCCGCGACCATCAGCGTTCATGCGCGGCTGACAATTCTTTGTTGTCCCAACTCGACAGATACCGTTCGCGCAGCACGTTCATGTGATGACGAACGTGTCCGGCCATGATGAATGCCAACGCGCGCGTCGTGATCTCGTTCCCGTTGGCAGTACCCACGCGATTCCAGGATTCTTCGTCGAACGTGCGAAACATCGCGATGTTTCCCAGACGGATCAGCCGCAGCTCACTCAAAAGATTTTCCAGTTCGATATGATCGTACGGCGCCGTCAGCATGTAGTCATCCTGATCAAACCCGGGCAGGTTCTGCTTTTCACCGCGGGCAATGCAAAAGGCGCGATAGCCAAACACTCGCTCGCCGTCAATCAGGTGTCCGACGATTTCGCGAATGCTCCACTTGCCTTCGGCGTAACGGTACGTCTCCTTTTCCGGAGCGACTCGATCCAGCAGCACATCCAGATCATCCATCTGTGAGCGCAGCACCGGCAGAATTTCATTCTCGCTCACCTGGTTGACGTAACCCTGATAGTCAGGTGCGTATTCAGTCTCCGTTGGTCGATTCATTTTTTTGACCTCTTTAATTTAAGGCTTTCGGCAAGCGCATCATATTGCGAGTTTCCTAAACCTTGCAACGGTGTTCTGACTGGAGCGCAAGCGTCCTCGCTTGCATTAGCCATTGCAACCGAGACGGTCGCGCTCCAGTCCGAACCACTTCACGGCGAGGAAATCTTTTTGATTTCGGTGAGGTATTCGCCCTTCTCAGTCTCCATGATCGTGAAATCGACGCGGTCGCCGCTCTTCACCTTGTCAAGCAGTGTCTTGTCCCTGACGTTGAATTCCATCTGCATCGCCGGCATCAGATCTTTGATTTCTTCGTGATTGATTTCGATCCAACCTTCGTTGCGATTGATGGTCCCAACCACCCCGGTGCCCGGGTAAGGTTTGTTCATCACCGGCATAGGAAATCCCGGTGGTCCGGCGATCGACGTAGGTTTGGGAACAGGCGAGGCAGACTTCGTTTCAATATTCTGTTTCTGACAAGACGCAAACAGAACTGCGATCAGGATAACCAGTAATGACAAGGCGGTGCGTTTCATTTTTTCAGACCGTGTCAGAAGCCCGACCGTCAGGGAGGGCAGCTCAACCAGAACTATCCACAGATTTCACAGATTACACAGATTGGTTAAAAAGGTTTCGGGTCCGAAGTTGACCTCCCACGAACCTAACCCGCATGCGGAACCTTGCCGCACACTATTCATCCTTAATCTGTGTAATCTGTGTAATCTGTGGATGAATCTCCTGCTCGTTATTTCAAGCTGTACTCAAAGTCGTAAAAGTGCTTCCCATTTTCGATCTTAATATTTAGCTTGCCGCTGATGCCGGAGAGTTCGTCCGTTCCCGAATCCGGCACCACCATGATTGTTAGCTGTCCCTCGCCTTTCGTCATCGTCGCGCTGTGCTGGAGGATGAAGGTTCCCTTCCGTCCCTTCACCGTGCCGTTGAACTTCTCAATCGCGACATAACCAGCCGAACCTGTGCTGACGTCACCGCCGCTCAGCATCTGTCCCTTGCTGGTCCCTTCGAGGTCGCCATGCCACTGTTTGTCGACCGTCATGCGACCCATCGTTTTGTCATCAGACTTATCGTCCTGCGGAGTGAGTTTTACTTCGAAAGTTCCGGTCGCGTGATTTGTCATCGTCGATTCGTTTTGCGTCGAGTCCTTCCTGGTAACTCGAATCCGCCGGCCAACTGTTTTCTCAGGCAGAATCATTAAGCTTCCTTCGATCGTGTTTCCTTTGATTGTGAACTCCCAAACACCACGATAGCGCGGGCTCTCGAGATCGCCGGTCAGCGTCTGCTTCGCCGCATCGTATTTCAAAAAGATGTCACCCATGAACTCCGGTTTACCGTCGACGATTTTGTCTGCGCCGATTTTCACTTTCGTCGAGTCCGAAGGATCGACTGAGATGTGATAGACGACTTTTTCGTCATGACAGCTCGGGTTGTGGCCGAAGCAAATCGAGTCGCCGGTCCAATCGCCCGCCAGCGAAACCGTTTGCGATTCCGCGATGACAAACAACATCGACAGGAGCAAGCCGATAATGACAGAAGCAATCTGAACTCTCATTGGACGTTTCTCACGCTAGTGTCCTACTCTGCGGTTTTTCTTAGCGTCTTTGCGACTTGGCGTGAAACAAGAATGCTCACGAATTGAGTCTCACGCAAAGGCGCAAGGGTTCGCAAAGCCGGTTTAAGGAGCTACCTACTCAAACTCTCCACGAATGCCGAAGCTTGCGGAGTGCGGAACCGGTACTCAATGGTGCCCGACCAATCGTCATGAAACAGGTTGGCATTGAATGCTATCAGAATCTTGTCTTCGCCTTCGACTGAAAATCGCATCTGCTGAAGACGCTCATCATCAAGCGGAACATTGATCACCGGACTTGAAAATTGCAGTGCCAGTAGGCGGTTCCTGGTCAGCGCAATCGCGCCACTGAAGGCCGACTTCTTCCAACTCGCTCGCCTTCCCGGCGACCGAAAATCTCGATACGTCACCGAACCGCCGATGCCTTCATCGATCAGGATAACGCCTTCCGATTCGATGGTCGCGCGCCACTGCGCGGGGATTTTTCCGACTCTGAATAATCGATGGAGAAGAGTCTTTGCCATAACTGCGATCGATTCGCTTTTGAGACATTACGGCGTCAAGTATTAATTTCTGGTACGTCGCGGGCTGCATGCCAAAATCGAATGACTTCGACCAATTGCTGCGAATGATCGACTCTGTAAACAATGCGATACGCGCGCACAATGATTTCGCGAATCAACGCATCTTCAAATTCCGGCACGACTCTACCCAGTTCAGGGGATTGCGCCAGAAGTCTGGTTCGCGAAATAAGAAGTCGACCGAAACGAACAGCTTCATCCGGGTTATCGATATAAATGTAACGGACAACATCACGAAGGTCAGCGCGCGCTGACGGTGAAAGGACTACCTGATAATCCATGAGGGAAGTTCCCGCTCAACTTCTTCAATTGGAATCGCCTCGCCGCGATCAAGCTCCGCCAAACCCTGTCTTACGGCAGCGATAAACTCGATCTCGCGCGCAATGTCATGCAGCGACGCTTCCTCCGGAATCCGCTGAAGCAAGTCCTCAACAATCTGCTTGTTGGTCATGGGATAAGTGTGCACTCGTCAATTCTCGCGCTTCTGACAGTGGCAACGAATTGTTCCTTTCGGTTATCGAACTCCTTCGTGCGCTTCAAAGACTCTTGCGCCGAAAGCTTCAAGCGCGGCGAGCGCTCAACTTTGAGTTCATTGAGGTCTTTCAAATCAAAATCCCCTAAATACTTCACTCGCGTGACGAGTTGAGCTTCACGAATGTGCGCGCTCGGCAAAGAGAGCTGAGCCTGATGCGTCAACGATCTTATCGCCCATGAACCAAAGGGCCTTCACACCAACATGTCCAAGAAAGTCTAACACATGCTTGCCGGGTACTTCGCTAAAGAGCACAGCCAGATCTGTGATCGCGCTTCCCGGTAGCTGTCGTCTGTAGTCGAGGAGTTGTCCAACGGCCATCCTACAGAATGCTACATCTGTAGATGACTTTGCCTCGATCAGAAGATCTCGAATCACCATCGTAGTTCTTAATGAGCGCATCGAAGCGACACTCGTTATTGGATCCGTCAGAAATACCGCTTCCGATTGAATCGCACAGTAAGAAGGTTCTCAGGCGATAGCTTACCTCCGGGTCCACCTCGGCCAACTCCATCCAGATTGGTTTTTCCGCTTAGTGTTCGAAGCGCAGGTAGAGTCGCTTTTTTTGTATTGTCACCGCCAGTCGTGATCCACGTAAGCATACAGAGCGCGTGAAGTTTTTGTGGCGTTACTGGCTTTCCAAGCAGATACTCTGCGAAACATGTGCGGATCAGCCTCCAGGTTTCCTCCTCGCGTCGGAGCCACCTCCGCTCTTCGTTGCTTAGAACAACAGTTGCCATGGTTCACTTCGACCCTGTATCCGTCGCATTCTTCACCGGCACGCCTTTTTTCACGTACTTGTCGTACCAACCCAGATAACGCTCATATCGATCCTTCACATAACTCGGACGCGTAATGCCGTGAAATTCGTTGGGATAGATCACTAGTTGAGTTTCGACGCCAAGGCTTCTCAGGGCCTGATACATTTGCTGACCGCCCTGCACGGGAACGTTGAAGTCGCGCTCGCCGCCTAAGAACAGCGTCGGCGTCTTGATGCGATCGGCGTGCAGGAACGGATAAGAGATTTTTTGATAAGTCTCCCAGGATTTTGGGTTCCAGGGCGGACCGATTTCGTAATCGTATTGAATGATGTATTGGTCGGTGCCGTAGAAGGCGACCGTAAAGGCTGTGCCGGCGCCGCTGGTGGCGCCTTTGAAGCGCGTGTCGGTGGCGATGATGTAGTCCGTCAGGATGCCGCCATAGCTCCAGCCGCCTACGCCCAAACGATCAGGATCGGCAACGCCCATCGCAACCGCGTGATCGACGCCGGCGAGCAAGTCTTCAACTTCGTAGTGACCCCAATCGGCAAAGATCGAGCGCGAATACTTCTGGCCTCGGCCCGAGCTGCCGCGATAGTTCACCGCGAGAACGGCATAACCATTCGCGGCAAAAACCTGTCGCTCGATCGCGAATGAATGCTGGTCCTGTCCGTTGGGGCCACCGTGAATGCGCAGAAGGAACGGCACCTTTGTTCCTTTCACATAACCAACCGGATAAGTCAGCAAGCCATGAACTTCGGTTCCGTCCTTGCTCTTAAAACTGACTTCTTCGGTTTGCGCGATCTGAAGTTCGTTCATCAGAGCATCGTTCTGATGAGTGAGCTGCCGCAAAGTCTTTCCATCCAGCGCGTAGATTTCTGTCGGCTTGTTGTCGTTGCCGGAAAGACAAACTGCGTGACCGCGCGCGGTTGAGAAGCTGGAAACAATTACCGGCGAAGGCATCAGCCGCGTGATGTTGTATCCCGCAATCACGATCGGATAGACAGACATGTCGTCGGTAATCGTGGCTATCAGAGCCTTGCCGTCATCGGTCGAACGCAGGTTTGAAACGCCGCGGTCAAGCGCCTCGATCGCTTTGACGCGAGACGGAGGCGCACTTCCATCGATCGGAACCCAGGCCATGTGTTCCATGCTGTAGGCGCCGTACTTCCTCTCATCGCCTTCGAGGAAGGCGACGTACTTGCCATCGCCGGACCACTCCGGGCGCGAGCGGTTCGCGCGATTGTCAGGCGTCGTCAAGAGTTTTTCAGTCACGCCTGCCTGCGCGTCCGCGACATAAAGCTGGGCCGCAGGATCGCGATCCGGATCGTCCGCGTGGTTGCTCATGAAGGCGATCTTCGTTCCGTCCGGTGACAATGACGGCGACGATTCGTCCCACTTGCTCTTCGTCAAACGGTCTAGTTTCTTGGTCGCTATGTCGTAGAGATAGAGGTAGGTATGTCGCCCTGATAATAAATATCCCTGCACGTCCTGTTTGTATCGATAGCGATCGATGACAATCGGCTTCGGTGGTTTTGGCGGCGTGCCCGGCGCGGGCGTCGCGGTTGGGTCGGGCGCGTCGGGATCGGGATCGCCAATCACCAGGACCAGTCGCTTGGAATCCGGCGACCACTCGAATCCCGCCAGACGGCCTTTCAACTCGGTAAGTTGATAAGCTTCGCCACCGCTGCGATCGAGCAACCAGAGCTGACTTCCTCTGACTCCCTGCTTTCCCGATGAACGTGAAGAAGTGAAGGCCAGAAATTTTCCGTCGGGACTCCAGCGCGGCGAGCCTTCGCTGTCACTGCTGAAAGTGATTTGCCGATCGTTCTTGCCGTCGTACCCAACCATCCAGATGTGCGTGCTGCTCTTATCTTCTTTCGCATCGATGGTCGAAACCGTGTAGGCGATCCACTGGCCGTCAGGCGAGAGTTGCGGATCGCCAACGTTGCGAAAGCGCGTCAGGTCGTCGAGTTTGAGTGGATGCTTCGCAGGCTGGGCCGTAGTCAAAACGGCTGCGACCAAAACTAACAACAGAGTGCGCGAAGTGATTTTGAATTTCATGGGATCTCCTTTTAGCGACAACGGACAAAACTACAAATTCCCGATCAGAATTATGAGCGGATTGCCTGACTGAGTCTGCTGGTACTAGCTGCCGCCGCCGGTAAGGATATATTCCTTCACGTATTGGCGCAGCTTGGCGCGGTCGGCGTTTCGATACGCAGGATAATCCTGCGCGATACCTCGATCAGGTTTGGCCATCAGGATGTACGCCGGCAGCAGGCCCGCGTCATTCAGTTTCTTCAGCTTTGTCAGGGACGGACTCAGGCTCTTTACCTTATTGTCGGAAGTTGCCAGCGCCAGCACGCTTTGCAACGCATCGACTTCTTCCGGAAGGCTGTGCCGGTAGGTGGATTCTTTGGGAAACGCCTTCGCAAACTTTTCTTTGTGCCATTCCGTACGAGTGGCGCCGTACGAGATCCAGGCAAACGAGCCATCGTCTTTGCCACCCAGCAGGACATCCGCACTCAGATTAATTTTGGCGTTACCTTTTTCGTCGAAAGTCACATCACTCGGAATGTCGATATCAGGATGCGCCAGTCTTACTTTCATCACCTGGGCCCACTGTGATAAGCCGGCGATTGTGAAGCGGTTGTATGGCTCAGCGACGTAAGCCTCAACATAGCGGTCGCGAGCTTCCTCGTATTTCCCTTGCTTCATCAGCGGCGTCGCCGAATAGCGATACGCTGTTTCGCGATCAGGATTTATCTTGATGGCCTTCTGATACCACAGTTCTGCCTGACCATAATCCTCCTTATGCATCAACACGTCACCAGAGAACAACGCAGCTTCATAAATATTTGGATCCAACGACAGCGCTTTTTGATAGGAGCCCAACGCATCGTCCATTTTCCCCTGCGCAAAAAATGCTTCGGCTTCAGCCATCGCGCGGTTTGCTTCAATGTTCGTTGACACGCTCGAGGTTGCGCCGCCGTCAGCCGGGATTCCCTGAATCAGCGCGTCGACCAGAGCATCCCGATTACCGAGCTGTTTTGATTTGACGAAGGCGTTACGGGCACGGAGACGCAAAGCCTTTTGTCCCGCTTCATCCGTCGTGACATTTGCCTTGCCGAGGAGTCCGAAGCCCAGGTAAAAATGCATCTGTGCATTGTCGGGCTCGGCGACGACAATCTTTTCCAGCAGCGGCAGGGAGTCGACATACTTTGCATCCTTGATCAACTCCATGGCTTTCTGTTTCATTGCGGCGAGGTCGTCGCCCGTTTGCGACCGCGCTGTAATGGCACACTGAAAAATCAACAGACACAACGACAACGTCCCGAGGGCCGTCAGCAGCTTTCTTGGACGATACTCAGTCATCAGCTTCTCCAGAAATAGTTTTGCAGGTCTAAAGAATCTTTACTGGTTCTAAAGTAGCTCGAACTATTTCAGATGTGAGCCCAATCCCACAGGCCCCAACGGTCCGCCGCGCGTCGAAAGTGTCGCGTGCGGAGCTTCGTCTGAAAGAGCGTCGAGTAACTTCAGGGTCACGCGATGATTGATCTGCCAGGATTCAACGAGTTGCTCCAGCATAATCGGGCGCAAATATAGTCCGATACGGTTACAGGCTCAAGAGGAAACGCAGAAGCGTGAAGTCGGAGTTGACGCAACCCGGTTTTACGAACGAAGCTCCGTCAGGAGCGGGAATACTTGTAGAAACATCTCGATTAGACCGCATGAACTCCACAGGAGCGACATATCCTTAGTCTAATCTCATGCCGTTCCTGCGAAATAACTGGATCGATTACTAGACTGACTTCTACAAATATTTCGCGTTGTGGCGAATATGATTCCGATCAAGACCAACGAACGTCTTTTCAATTTTTGAACCTCTGGGTATGCACGCCTCTGGCGTGCTCGTCACGAACTACAACGTCCAAGCTCGGCACGCCAGCGGCGCGCGTACCGTCTATGTGATCGCCGAAGATTACTGTTTAAGGAGAGGGGTTTTTCCTCGTCATCCTCTCAAAAGAATCGATCTTGTACGTCTCGCGCTTTCCGAGTAAGGTACTGGCCCAGCATGAAGACCAGAACCCATCGCCGCACAACTGCTGCGGGCATTTACCTGACCTTTGTGTCGATTCTGCTGGCTTTGTTATTGCTGGCTAATTGCCAATCGAAACAGGCCACAGGTAAGACGCTGACGCTGGCCATTAACTCGGGCGTGGAAGGCGATGCCTTGCGGCAAGCCGCGCAGGACTATGAAGCAAAGACCGGCATTCACATAAACATCGCAGAATTTCCTTACGCCAATCTTTTCGAAAAGGAATTGATCGATCTTAACGCGCGCACTGGCGCTTACGATTTGATCATGCTCGATGATCCGTGGTTTCCGAAATTCGCTTCGCTGAATGTGTTGACTGACTTGACGCCGCTTTTACAGAAGCGAGGTAAGAACGCGCCGGACGATGATTTCGTGGCGGCGTCGATGGCGCTGTGTCGCAATCCATATCAAACCGGTGCGTTTTTCGCTCTACCTTACGTTGGTAACTCTCAACTGTTTTTCTATCGCAGAGATCTTTTTCAGAAGCATAACCTGAAGGCGCCGGCGAGTTGGGATGAAGCGCTAAACGCTGCGAAGGTAATCAGCGAACAGGAGACGACGGGCGCGCCGGGCGGCGGAAAAGTTTACGGTTACGTGATGCGCGCGGCGCAGGGCAATGCGGCAGTTGCCGACTTCATGCCGATCTTCTGGGCCTTTGGCGGTGAGATGTTCGACGGCAACGGTCAACCAACCGTAAACAGTGCGGAGGGAATCGCGGCGCTGAAATTAATGATCGAGTTGGGAAAGTATTCGCCGCCCGGTTACCCCAGCTTCAATGCGGATGAAGTTGGCGCCCACCTCTTGCAAGGCACAGCGGCGATGTCCATCAACTGGCCGGCATGGATCAGTTCATTCAGCGATCCGGCGAAATCAAAAGTGATGGGCCAGATGGAGTTTGGCCAAATGCCCGGCGCGAAGAATCCCGGCCGCGCCGAGATCGGAAACTGGTTGATCGCGATTCCACGCGACGCAAAGAACAGCGAAGCCGCGATGGATTTTCTGTTGTGGGCCACCAGCGCCGAACAGATGAAGCTTTCCGCACAGCGAGGGAATCCGCCGACACGCAAATCTGTCTTCAACGATCCGCAGTTGGTCGCCAAGTTTCCTTCGTATCCGGCGCAATTCCGTTCGTTGGAGAGTTCGCGCCCGCGGCCACGCACGCCCATGTGGAACGAGATCGAAAATGCCTTCGGGATCTATCTTTCGAAAGCAAACAGCGGCGAACTCTCAGCGGAAGACGCCATGAACCAGGCGAATGCGGAGATCAAGAGGATTGTCGATCGCGGGAAATAAGAAAGACGGATGACGTGGGCCATCGCGTTGGTCCGAAGCCGCTTAGCGGCGGCATATTTGCAGGCGTCGTCGCCAAAATTGAACTTCAAGCTCCGCAGTAGCGGCATGATCGTTTTATGACGCTCCTAACGGAGCTAATTGGGATCTCTTTCCAATCTTTCTACAAATATTTCGCCCCTGCGGGGCTGGTTCGATTTACGTCAGCACACCTGAATGACTCGGGACAACACCATTCAGCGTCTCACTTCCGACCGCACACTCGCTTGCCTCCTGCTCGCCCCCACCATCGCGGTCCTGCTCTCGCTAACAATCTACCCGCTTTTCTATTCGATCAAAATCAGCCTGCAAGGCGAAGCCGGAAATTGGACGCTGCAAAACTTTGCCCGCTTGTTGGCTGATCAATTTTTTCTGAGCGCGCTCGCGCACACGTTTGTTTTTGCGGCCATCGCTTTGACTCTGGAATTCCTGTTTGGCCTGGCGCTGGCGTTGTTGCTTGATACGCAGATTCGAGGGCGCGGGCTGGTTCGCGCGCTACTGCTGCTGCCGATGATGCTGCCGCCCGTAGTCGTCGGCGTCGTGTGGCGCCTGATGCTCAACTCGAATTTCGGCGCCGTTAACGGAACGCTGAAACGGATCGGCGTAAACACGGAAGCGCTGGCCTGGACGGCTTCGCCCAAACTGGCGATGGCGTCGGTCATCGCAGCGGACGTGTGGCAGTGGACGCCATTCATGTTTCTGATTTTGCTGGCCGGCTTGCAGGCGATTCCACAGGAACCTTATGAAGCGGCTTTGATCGACGGCTCGAGTCGCTGGCAAACATTTCTGCACGTGACTCTGCCTCTGCTGAAACCGGCAATTTTGATCGCGCTGCTGCTGCGGACGATGGACCTGCTGCGCGTGTTCGATCAGATATTTATCCTGACCGAAGGCGGACCCGGGTTCGCGACCGAGACTGCGAGCCTCTACATCTATCGCACGGCGTTTCGCTTTTCCAATTTTGGGTATGCCGCCGCGATGTCGTTCGTGCTGCTGGCGATCACGAACGTGATCAGTGTGGGATACATCCGGCTGTTGCAAACGAAGGAAGCGTGAGTGTCGGAAGCCTGACCGTTAGGGAGGGCCGCGCTTGATATGAGCCTTCGAGCGACGGCAGCCCTTGCTTACGCGCGGGCTTCTGACACGTCAGCGAAGTTAAGAGATGAAACTAACGCGACTCGCAAAATACGTTTTGCTGCTCACCGTGACGCTCGCCACTCTCGCGCCCATCTATTGGATGATCACCATCTCATTCAAGCGCGAGGTCGATCAGTTCGCGGTGCCTCCGCGCTGGTTTTGGTTCGCGCCGACACTTGAGCACTACACGGACGCATTTGTGACCCGCTCGTTTGGCCAGTATCTGCTGAACAGTTTGATTGTGGCCGTCGGTTCGACTGTGTGTGCCGTGATGCTCGGAACGCTCGCGGCTTACTCGCTGGCCCGATTTCGTTTGCCGGGCAAACTCGATCGCAAACTCGCGCTTTGGATTCTTTCAACCAGGATGTTTCCGGCGATCGTCACCGCGGTGCCGCTTTTTTTGATCATGCGCGACTTGCGCTTAGTGAACACGAGGCTCTCGCTGATAATCGTCTACACGGCTTTCAATCTTCCCTTCGTGGTTTGGATGATGCGAGGGTTCTTTGCCGAAGTCCCGCGCGACCTCGAAGAAGCTGCCATGGTCGATGGCGATTCGCGTCTGGGAGCGCTCTGGCGAGTGGTTTTGCCGCTGGTGACTCCAGGCCTGGCGGCGACTGCGGTTTTCTGCCTGATAGTTTCGTGGAATGAGTTTCTGTTTGCGCTGGTCTTGACTCAAACCGACGAGGCAATGACTCTGCCGGTAGGCATCGCCGGCCGTGTCACGCAATACGGAATTAAGTGGGGAGTAATGAGCGCGGCGGCCGTGGTCGCAATGGTTCCGATACTGGCGTTCGCGTTGAGCGTGCAGAAGTATTTAGTTAGGGGATTGTCGCTGGGCGCGGTGAAAGGATAGTGGATCTAGCCGCAGAGCGGCGGAAGATATGTAGCCGACGGCGTGAGCCGTGGGTAACGAACGATGATTGACGCACCAGCCGCGGAGCGGCGGCACATTTGAAACAATGTCGATGATGTTTCGCCCCTCCGGGGCTACTTCGTTCGTGTTGACTGCGAGTCCCATGGCTTACGCCATGGGCTATAGATCTATCGCCGCTCCGCAGCTGCCACTTTAAATGAGCATTTCAGTTCAACACCTGACAAAATCCTTCGGCTCGACAATTGTGGTCGATGCTCTCTCTCTGGAAATTAACAACGGCGAGTTCGTCGTCCTGCTCGGACCTTCCGGCTGTGGCAAGACAACGACACTGCGCATCATCGCCGGACTTGAGCAAGCAACTTCAGGCGACATTCTGATCGAAGGAAAACGGGTGAACGATTTGCCGCCTCAGCTACGCGATGTCGCCATGGTCTTTCAAAGCTACGCACTGTATCCGCACATGACGGTTGCCGGAAACATTGGCTACCCTTTGCGGGTGCGCAAGCTCGCGCACGAGCGGATTGAAACGCAGGTGCGAGAAACAGCGGTGCTCCTCGAAATTGAATCACTGCTGAAGCGGAAGCCCCGCGAACTCTCCGGAGGCGAGCGTCAAAGAGTGGCCCTGGCGCGAGCCATCGTGCGGCATCCGCGTGCCTTTCTCATGGATGAGCCGTTGTCGAATCTCGACGCGAGGCTACGCCTGCAAATGCGCGGCGAACTGAAACATTTGCAGCAGAAGCTGGCCACTACGACGATCTACGTCACGCATGATCAAGCGGAAGCGATGACGCTGGGACATCGCGTCGCGGTGATGAATAAAGGTAAGCTGCAACAGTTCGACACGCCCCTAGAGATTTACAATCGTCCGGCGAACCGTTTCGTGGCCGAGTTTGTCGGTAGTCCGGGGATGAATTTTCTGGATGGCGAGATTGATGCTGCGCATAGCATTTTCCAGAGCCAGCAAATCTCAATTGCGCTGAAAGGCTCGTACCTTGAGAGATTCAGTGACGGCGATACGAACAAACGCGTGACTCTTGGCATTCGGCCCGAAGACATTCACGTTTCTCTGAGTCAGAGTGACAACTGGCATCAAGCGAACGTTTACGTAACTGAGTTGATGGGAAGCGAGACGTTTGTCATTCTTCAGCTGCGCGAAGCAAAGCTAACCGCGCGTGCGGCCGGAGACTTTCGCGCCGAGCCTGACAGTCCAGTCTGGATTGAGCTCGATACAACGAAAGCGCATTTCTTTGATCCGGAGACTGGACTGCGATTGTAGCGTGTCAGAAGCCCGACCGTCAGGGAGGGCAGGTTTCGTTGGAGGAGCCTTCGAGCAACGTTAGCCCTTGCTTACGCGCAGGCTTCCGACACGGATCGGAAACAATCACAGACTGAAGTCTGTGCCACCAAAATCATGAAACTATCATTCAACGGCGCGACCACGATGAAGGCCGACTTGCCGACGGACATTCGCGCAGCCGCGGCTGCCGGTTTTGATTATGTAGAAATCTGGGCGGCCAAGCTGCGAAAGTTTCTACAGGAAAATTCGACGGCCGATCTGAAAGCATTGTTCGCGGAAAACGGCATCAAGCCACTCAGCATCAATTCAATCGAACACGCCACCCTCCGCGACGAAGCTGCGTACGCTCAAATCAAAGTCGAATGTGAAGAGTTAAGCTCAATTGCGGAAGCCATCGGCTGTCCTTACATTGTGGTCGTGCCAGGCAAATTGCCGCCGGGCGGCCTAAGCAGTTATGAGGTGATTGAGGAATCTGTGGGCGTGCTCAGAGAGCTGGCTTCGATCGGTGAAAGGCATGGAGTGGGGCTCGCCTTTGAATTCCTTGGCCAGACAGATTGCAGCGTCCAGACGCTCGAGCTGGCCGATGAAATCGTGGTCAAGGTTAATCGCCGCAATATCGGCCTGGTGATTGACAGCTTTCACTTCTATACGGGTGGATCGACGATCAAGATGATAGAAGCGCTTGATCCCAAACGCTTATTCATCTTTCATATCAACGATTCTGAAGATTTGCCGCGCCAGAAGCTTACCGATGCAAACCGGGTTCTGCCGGGCCTGGGGATTTTGCCTTTGAAGGAGATTATGGCGGCATTCAAAACAATCGGCTTCGACGCAAACGCCAGCGTGGAGATCTTTCGTCCGGAATACTGGGAGCGCGATCCGTTTGAGCTGGCGCGAGATGCGAAAGCTGCGGTCGAGCGATTACTGAATTAATCCACAGATTACACAGCGCGGCAGAGCCGCAACAAAATGCGTTTAAGCTCCGGAGGAGCAGAATCTTTATAGCTACAATGATCAGAAAACAGTGCAAGCTC